>Ga0207419_1001611_pt1 | contig 16392 bp, 10 predicted proteins | sample ElkSloMetagenome_4_FD_184723 | JGI IMG/M metagenome (GOLD analysis project Ga0207419, IMG submission 184723) | Hot spring microbial communities from Elkhorn Slough, Monterey Bay, USA - MD2A (version 2) | ecosystem: Environmental > Aquatic > Marine > Intertidal zone > Estuary: Microbial mat ...
AGAAAGCAGCTCCTCTCCCCTTTCTGAATTGTCGATCATGTCGCTAAAGATGATCACCAAGGCTCTTCGATGAATCATGTCTGAGATCTGGTGAAGGGCGTCAACTGCTGAAGTGCGTTTCGCAGCGGATTCTCGATTCAGTAACCCTTCCAAATGCTTATACATCAATCGTTGGTGCGTCGAGTTGGACTTGGCTTCGGTATGGAGGTCGATTTCTTCTGAGAAATAACTTAGTCCGTAGGCGTCGCGTTGATTTTTCATCAGCTCGATCAATGCGGCGGCAGCATAGATCGAGAATTGCAGTTTATTGTTGCTCGCTTCATCATTCCCTTGCTCAGGAAAGTCCATGGAGGAAGAGGTATCGATCACGATCCTGCATCTCAAATTGGTTTCTTCTTCATAGCGTTTAACGAAGAGTTTATCGGTCTTCGCAAAAAGCTTCCAATCCAAATGCCGAGTAGACTCTCCAGTATTATAAAGTCGGTGCTCCGCAAATTCTACTGAAAATCCGTGAAAAGGCGACTTGTGCAAGCCGGTTATAAAGCCTTCTACTACCTGCTTGGCAAAGAGCTCCAAGTGACTGTAGACGTGCAATTTTTTCGGGTCTATGATCGGCATGTGGTCAATTTTGATACAAAAAAAGCTGTCCCCCCAAATTAGGAAGAACAGCTGGTTCTATAAAGCTACATTAAATTAAGCCATTTGGGCGTCTAGCTTTTCAGAGTAGGCTGTCTTTGGCGCCGCTCCTACCTGCTTGTCTACGATTTCTCCATTCTTAAAGAATAACACCGTTGGGATATTTCGAATGCCGTATTTGGCAGATACTCCGGGATTGTGATCTACATTCACTTTTCCCACTACTGCCTTACCTTCGTATTCGTTGTGTAATTCTTCTACAACCGGCCCAACCATTCTGCAGGGTCCGCACCATTCTGCCCAGAAATCGACCAATACTGGCTTATCTGATTTTAATACTTGTTCTTCAAAGTTTGCGTCTGTTAATTCTAATGCCATAACGTATATATGATGTTTGATTTATACTTTTTGAGCTTATCTCTTTTTATTTTTTCACGGCAGCTCTTCACGTGAAGATTTATTCTTTTTTTCATCTTTCTTAAGACAACTATCTTACCACAGTCAAATCGCGACAATCTGTCACTATTTTATCTGGTAGTTAAGTCCGGGCGTGCGATCTAAAGTATCGATCAACTGATTGGAAAGGTTCACTTTCACACTTTTCGATCTAAGCATGACCGATCTTTTCTGCTCGATATCCAACAACTTCACTTCCAGCTTGCAACTGCCTGCCTTCTCTTTCTTAAGGATATCTAATACATCTAGAAGCTTCTCATCGATTGCTCGATATTCCACTTGAACCGTCAGACAAGAAGTCAGCTTCTCTCTCACATCCGACAAAAGTTCTATTCCAGAGATCTTAAACTCAAGTTCATCGCCCCATCTTCGTTCTTGCACTTGTCCTTTGATAAACAAAAACCAACCCGTCGTCAAGTAGCTTTTGAACTTGATATAATCGTCGCTGAAAAGGAAAAAACGATGATTCTCTTCATAGCCCTCAACGGCTAGGATACCAAATGGTTTCCCATTCTTTGAAACTCGATGTTGCGCCTCAGTGACAATGCCTGCCATTCTCATCTCTCCTCGCTTCAGTTGCGCGGGCATGTGTTGCAGATCTCGCACCCGTGCATTGCAATAATGCTTCAGTTCGAATCGAAAATCGTCCAAAGGATGGCCTGAAAGGTATATGCCCACTACCTCTCTCTCTTTGGAGAGCTTTTCCATCCTGCTCCATTCTTCACATTGAGGTATTTCCGGCTCAGGGATCTCTACCGCAGTTTCGCCACCAAATAGAGAGGCTTGTGATGAGTTTTCACTCTCCTGATGATTTGCACCAAAACGAAGCGCTTTCTCTAAAAATGGAGCTTCACCATTCTCTGCGTGAAAATATTGAGCCCGATGTACCTCGCCTAAAGAATCAAAACCTCCGGCCAAGGCCAAACTTTCAAAGGTCTTTTTATTGGCTGCCTTTAGATCGATGCGTTTGGTAAGATCAAAGATCGAAGAATACGGTCCGCTTTCTTTGCGTTCTGCCACTAAAGCCTCTACTGCTCCTTCACCAACCCCCTTTAGGGCTCCCAGGCCAAAACGGATCTCTCCATCCTTGTTTACGATAAACTTGTAGGCACTTTCATTGACATCCGGCCCAAGTACTTTCATGCCCATACGACGACATTCCTCCATAAAGAAGGTCACTTTCTTGATGTCGTTCATATTATTGGTAAGCACCGCAGCCATGTATTCTGCGGGATAATTGGCTTTGAGGTATCCGGTTTGAAAAGCCACTACAGAGTAGGCAGCAGAATGCGAGCGGTTGAAACCGTACTCGGCAAATTTGAGCATGATATCGAAAACCTCTTCAGCTTTTTTCTGCTCTACGCTATGCAATTTTTCTGCTCCTTCTACGAATTTGACCTTCTGCTCCCGCATCACGTCCATCTTCTTCTTACCCATGGCCCGTCTGAGAATGTCAGCTTCTCCTAGACTATAACCGGCCATGATCTGGGCAGCCTGCATGATCTGTTCTTGATAGACCATGATTCCATAAGTATTCTCAAGAATCTCTTTTAGTAGATCGTGAGGATACTCTACCTCTTCTTTCCCGTGTTTACGAGCCACGAAAAGGTCGATGAATTGCATGGGCCCCGGACGATACAGGGCGTTCATGGCAATCAGATCTTCAATACTAGTAGGCTTGAGGTTCTTGAGGTGTTTCTGCATCCCGGCCGACTCAAATTGGAAGGTCCCATTGGTTTCCCCGCGCTGATAAAGCTCGTAGGTCTTCTCATCCTCCAGCGGAATCTCATCCGGATCGATCTTCACCCCGTGGTTTTCTTCGATCAAAGCGATGGCATCTCGAATGATAGTGAGGGTTTTGAGACCCAAGAAATCCATCTTGAGCAGACCGGCATCTTCCACCACTTTGTTATCGAACTGGGTGAGGAGTAAATCGGACTCTTTAGAGGTGCAGACCGGCACATAATTGGTGATGTCGTCAGGTGAGATAATGATGCCACAGGCATGTACTCCGGTATTTCGCACCGAACCTTCCAAGGTTTTTGCCTGGTTCAGGGTTTGGGCAGTAAGGTCATCCTTTCCGGCTAGCTTTCTCAACTCCTGCACCTGAGAAAATTCATCATTATTGAATTTCTCCTTTAACTTTTTCTCATCGCTATCGAATATGGCGCCAAGACTCGCATTCGGTACCATTTTGGCCACCTTATCCACTTCGGGCAATGGCAAGTCCAACACTCTACCTACGTCTCTGATCGATGACTTAGCAGCCATTGAACCGTAAGTGATAATTTGAGCCACTTGATTCTTGCCGTATTTCTCTACCACATAATCAATGATCTTCGACCGACCGTCATCATCGAAGTCGATATCAATATCCGGCATACTTACCCTTTCCGGATTTAGAAATCGCTCGAAAAGCAAGTCGTATTTGATGGGATCGATGTTGGTGATCCCCACGGCATAAGCGACGGCAGAGCCTGCAGCGGAGCCCCTTCCGGGACCTACAGAAACTCCAATTTGGCGAGCTACGGTAGTAAAGTCTTGTACGATCAGAAAATAGCCTGGAAAACCCATGTCGGCAATGATCTTCAACTCAAAATTGAGACGCTCTTCGATCTCTGCCGAAATCTCTCCGTAACGTCTTTTCGCGCCTTCAAAGGTCAAGAAACGCAAATAGTCGTTCTGATCCTTAAACTCACTGGGCAAGGTGTAATTGGGCAGCAGAATATCGCGCTTGAGGTTGGGTGGAGTGATCTTATCCACGATCAAATTGGTATTGTCGATGGCTTCCGGCACATCCTTAAAAAGCTGATTCATCTCAGCCTGTGTCTTGAAGTAGAAGTTGCTGTTCGGAAACCCAAAACGAAAGCCTTTGCCATCCCCTTTTGGGGTGCTGATCTTATCTCCGGTATTGATACAAAGTAGAATATCGTGGGCGGTCCAATCCTCTTCATCTACATAATGCGAATCGTTGGTAGCGATCATCGGCACCCCGTATTTTTTCGACCACTTCATCAATACCTGATTTACATCTTCCTGGGTCTTACCGGTGCCGTCGATCTCGCCAAGACCGTGACGTTGTAATTCAATGTAATAATCATCTCCAAAAAGCTCGTGCCATTCTTGAAAGGTCTTTTCGGCCTCTTCTTCACCTTTAAAGAGAATGCCTTGCTGGATTACCGAGGCAATGCAACAGGTAGTGGCAATTAAGCCCTCTTTATATTGCTTAAGCAACTCAAGATCTATTCTAGGGTATTTAGAGTACAGTCCCTCCATATAACCCAAAGAGCAGAGCTTAGATAAATTTTCATAGCCTTTCTGATTCTTGGCCAATAAAAGCTGATGGTATCGTTTGTCTCTTTTTCCACCGGTAAATTCTCGCTGATGTCGATCTTCAACCAGATAGAATTCGCAACCCACAATGGGTGTAACTCCTGCCTTTGCCGCTTCGGCCACAAATTGAAAAGCCCCGAACATATTGCCATGATCAGTAAGCGCAACCGCCTTCATGCCATCGTTCTTGGCTTTCTCCATCATATCGGCTATGGGCGCCGCACCGTCTAGAAGGGAATATTGACTATGGACGTGTAGATGTGAAAAATCAGGCATTGAATTACGGACTTTGGGGCATATAAAGTTAGTCAAATGTGATGCGTGTTTTTGCCCCTTGTTGATAAGTGAAGTGAATTGATTTTAGACCTTGACGTTGTTGAAAAAGGGGTGTTGATAACGCAAATAATCCATCAATTATACCGCAAAGTCTCAAAGCGCTTGCATGGAATTTCATGGCCTTTAAGAGTGGCTCTCTGTTCCCGCTAGCACGCTGGCGCCAATGATTTAGCGCAGGCGCCTGAGGGGCAAGTCCAATGAATCGGGCCCTAATGATAGTCTACAAAATTTGAGATACAAAGGAAGAAATGTGAAAGTTTGATTCTGCGAAAATCTGCGGAATCTGCGGGAGAAAAAGTAGCTTAATATTTTCTTGCTGATCTCACTGATTATCGCTGATTTTGAATTCAGCGCCAAAACCCATATCCCCTATTTCACACCCCTTCTTCCTTCTTCCTCACTACATTTCTGATTTCCCAAATGTCATTCGCAACCCAAAATACGCCATCCTGCCGAAGATCGGTCCCCACACCATAGAGGCATCGTAGTTATTGTTGATTTTGAGGACGCTTTCAAAAATAATCTAATGACCTTTTTTAGCGTTTTATGAAGTATGCACTCTTTCGTGAATTCGTGGTTTCCTCTCCAAAGAGCACCAAAATGTAATTCCCCTCTTCGATGTGCTGAAGATTGATTTCACCTTCATTTTTAATGGTTGAGTTCACTATCTCTTGACCTGAGATATTATAGACCTTAAACTGCATATCTCTTCTAAATTCCTCTGAATATAAGAACTCTTGAGTGGGATTAGGGTAGAGATGAATTTTACTTATCTCTTGATCTATATTTTTAACTCCGGTGATAAGACCTGCTGGAATCTTAGTAAGGTGAAAATATGCACTATCATTTGTCCAGGCATTAGAAAAAGTACTCATCACAAACAAATCACCATTTGGTTCTGAATGACAACTTAAAGTTCTATGATTTCTATGTCCAAATAGATAAAGACTATCAACCACATTTTGGTCTTCTCTATAAATAAGTATTTTTCTTTTTTCAGCTCCATAAGGAGAAAGCAAATAATAAGGCTCTGAGCCGACTGCAAAGTGTTCATTACCATTATATGCGAAGCTGTATGACCTACCATAAACAGTATCACTCCCAAATTCTGAAGTGGAAAGTATGTTCCCATTATAATCCATATCAAGATAATAATAGTCAAAATCTGTTCCTGAAGTAGATAGGGATAAAAAATGTGTTAATGATCCGCCAGCTCTAAAGTGAGTACCGAAATACTTGTACTGAGCCCCATATAATGTTGACCATCCTCGGTTATTCAATAAAACAAGCTTATCTGCTTGTGTGAGCCCTATGTTTCCGCTAGTATCTAAAGAAAACCGATTAATAAACTGCAATTGAGGGTCTCTAATTCTTTGAAATAATAATAATGAATCATTTTGAGGATGAATGGCGGTAGGTCCAATATATTGAAAGTAATTTGGGAAACGAGTTGAGAACAAACCATTAAAATCCCTAAAAAATCGCGAGACATTCCTTTGTCCATTCCTTAAATCAATAGAGCTAATCGCAATGGTATCAAAAGTTAGATTGTAGGAATAATTATACAAGGTACTATCGTAAATAAAAGGTGCATCTACCCAAGCTGGATAGGTGCTAAAATTTATAGCGCGAACTAAACTTCCTGTGGAATAATTACCACTTTTAGCATATACATTGTAAAATGAAGTACGGTTGGTATCATTGTAATATTGTATTATATAGTCATCGTTATACATTTCGTCATTCATAAAGACTTCCCGAAAGAAAGGCACCGCAACTGAGGAGTCTCGATAATATTTTGGATCATTGAGATCAAAAACCTGTTGAGTAGAATGAATACTTAAATCGTTCTTTCTCACTAAATACCGTGTAGCTTTATCTATTACTTGCCCTGAAGTAGATGAATACGCTACAAATGCCAGGATGCTGTCATTAATGTCCATAATCTCTGAAACCGGATATCTATCAGTGGTTTGATCCGCAGTCATACCAACAGGTATGCGAAGGGTATCAATATTCGTTTGGGAAAAAACAGACGAAATAAATGAGCTTAGGATTAAAAAAATTGCAATATTTCTCATAGTCACGAATAAAAAAAGGGACAACAGATTAAAGGTCTGCTGTCCCTTTAAATTCTATAGTTTCATTTTATTTTAATAATCCTAAAAACAGAACACTTTCCCATAATAGAATTGTCCACCATGCCAATAAGTTGGAATTGGCCCTGGAGGATTAGGAAACCATGGGTTTGGATTCATTGAATGATCATGAGAATGATAATCCACTCTAAGAAAATCTGCTGTTATGCCTGGATTGATGCCGCTGTAGTAATTTATTACGGCAGGATCTGTAGCCTGAGGTAAGGCATTGAAAAACAAACTATACCATGCCGCTTCATTAGCGAATTGATCTGTATCATCGCCTATACAACTATTAGTAAAACCTTGCCAGTTTTGAGAACTTAGACTATTCACGAAGCTTGACCCAAACCTTGTGTTCAAACTAGATGGGCTATTCCATGATGCCCAGCTTCCGAAGTAAACCGGGTTCTTATTAGTACCTGTTGGGCAAGATTGGGCAAGCGCTCCGTAGGAATCAATAAACCCATCTACAAAAGTAGCGGCGTCAAATCCTGTAGATGGTGTTGAACACCAACCACTTAATTGAGCAGCATGTACTGCTCCTCCCGGATAAAAAAATGTGATCGGGGTTGCTGGTGGAGTATGAATTACTAGAGAAATTGTAATGGCTGCTGTTGAGCCGTTTATTTGGTCGAGGTTTAGATCTGCCAAAGCCAATTGTTGATTTGATCCAACTTCAGCATCAATTTCATCCAACACATTGGTAAGAAAATCCTGTAGATCTATTATTTCAATAAAATATTGACCGTTTTGTTGGTTGACCGGCACCGTTAAAGTTGCCTCATAGGTCTCGGTTTCACTCCCAGGCTCTGTTTCAACCGCATTTAAACCATTAATTGCCCCTTCATAAACAAAAAAGATATCCCCTAGAGGTACCTCGTCTTGCCCACTTTTTTGAAAATTCAGTTTATTCTCTGAAAGCTGAACTTCAGCTTCATCGAATATTCGCATAATTTCCGCATTTTCTAAGGCCATGTATTTGGCGTATGCATTATACATCACATCCCTTTCTAGGCTGGATTCTTTTTGATTTGAATTCTCTTCTATTGTGCTATTGTTTGGTAAAGCAGAATATTCATCTTCTTGCCTACACGACATGAATAAACCGCTAAATAAAATTATAGAAGAGAAGAGAAGAGAAGAGAAGAGAGAAAATTTTCGATTTGTCATCTTATTAAATTTAAATGTGAATACGAACTTGTAAGATAATAAATATATATATACTATAAAACATAGTTTTTTTGATTATTGGTAAATTTCATCCTATAATAGATCGTAATAAGTTTGATTCGAATAATTATTAATAACAAGCAATGGCTGAGGTCTGATGCTATTCAATCGTTAAAAGAATACCCTTTAAGTCGGTTCAAATAAGCTATTGCTATGATCAAGGATAAGGTAGGACTTCACGATAAATATAAGGGTTATTAGGAGGTGGTTCTCTCGATACAAGCCCGAGTTCATCGGGCCCACTCGAGAACCGCATTTTCTATTTAAAGTTTTTAGCTAATTGAGGGAGGAGATTCTATTCTAACTTGATTAAAGCTTCTTTCTTTTTTTGAGACCATTTCTTTATCTGGTGCTCTCTTTGAAAGGCCTCATCAATTCGATCAAATTTTTCATAATAAACTAGGTTTATTGGAAGTATGCGTGTAGTATAATTCGATCCATCTCCAATTTTATGTTGAGCAACCCTCTCATCTAAATACTTAGTGCTGCCAGTATACAATGTTCCGTCTGCACATCAAAGTATATATGTTTAACCAAAAGGCACATATTGAAGTTACATTAAATATGTCATACTTCAAATAACGACGCTTCCCGAGTGATTCCACTTTGCGGAATTGTATCGAGGGAAAGTCATTAAACTACATTTCTGATTTACCCAATGTCATTCGCAACCCAAAATACGCCATCCTGCCAAAGATCGGTCCCCACACCATAGAGGCATCGAAATTATTGCCAAAAGGGTTTTCAGAGGAAATAATCGGATTTTCTTGGCGGTAGTCGAGGAGGTTCTCTACGCCCACATAAACCGACCACTGCTCATTGAAGTTTCTGGTGATCTGGCTATTCAGCAAGAAGAAGGCCGGTGACATCTCCGCTCGTTGATCATCAAGTGGATTATCGGCTGTGAGTGGAATCCGTTGTTCTCCATGTCGTTTAAGGGTGAGGTCAAAGGACCAGTTGGCCCCCTTAAGGCTTTTAGCGGTATTGTAAGCCAAATTGACAAACCATCGATGTTTAGGAGTAAATGGCTGCTGCCTTAATCCGGAGCGGTATTGAGTCCTGACTTCCGTAAAGCGATAAGCCGCTCTCAGATCGAGGAATTTGATCAGCTCGTAGCTCAATTCAAATTGCGCATTATTGGCATAGCTCTCACCCTCTAAATTGTAGAACAATACTTCGTTCGAGCTTTCGTCTCGATCGGCGACCAATTGATTGACAAATTCGGTGCGATACAGGTCTAAACTCACATATCCATCGCGGTAATCGAGGGTGAAATTGCGCAAGACATTAAACCCATAATTCCAAGCCCTTTCCATAGGTATTCCGAAAGGATATGCCGGATTCTGTCCTAGGAATTGAAAACTTCTTGAGGAAGCCAAGAAGGATTGTCGCTCAGCGATCACATTGGCGGTTCGCTGACCACTACCGGCCAACAATCTAAATACCGTATACTCATCGCTGGCGTAGCGCAGATGTATTCTTGGCGTGAAGAATCCTCCATAGATATTGTGCTCATCCCATCTGGCCCCAGCCACCAAAGTAAATTGAGGTGAAGGTTCAAAACTATACTCAAAGAATGCTCCGGGTACTCTTTCCGTGCGACTAAACTCCAGATCATCCAATTGCTCATTATAATCATCGTACAAATAACTAAAACCGGTCTTGAACTTGTGAAAGCTATTGCTGATGATCGACTGATAAATGTAGTTGGCATAGAACGATTCTTCTCTGGCATGATAATCCCTGATGCCGTAGAAAGACTCTTGGTCGATGAAAGAAGCCGACATTTGCAGTCCCATTGAGCGATATTTATAGGCTGGAAACACAATCCCCGTTTTGGTGAATATCTCAGCCTTCTCGGAATTGATCTGCAATCGATAAAGGGCATCGCGACCGAGCTCTTGAAGCTCTTCTTTTCTGGCTTCGGTCTCCCCTCCAACCTTCTCATCGTTCACATAGTGAAAGCCGATCTGCCCCATCAATCCTTTCCCATTGTCGTACTTCCAGCGATTCATCACATTCACCTGCTCTTGCAGGGGAAAATCGCGAAAGCCGTCCGAATTCATATCCTGCTCAAAAGCTCTCATATTGCCGTGAAGCAGAAGAGCAGTAGACCAGCGTTCGCTCACTTTCTGGTTCTTGATAAAGTTCACCTCCATTCTGCCCCCTTGATTGGCATACAGATTGAAAAAAGTCTCCTCCTTGGCTTCGGGCTTCTGCAATTCAAAATTGATCTGTCCGGCAATACTCTCATAACCATTTACCACTGAACCTATGCCCTTGGTAAGTTGGATGGATTCAACCCACACCCCGGGAATAAATGTAAGTCCGAAAGCATTCCCCAAGCCTCTGATCCCCGGCATATTCTCCCGAGAGATCAAGGTATAGGGACCGTCCAGTCCCAGCATTCTGATCTGCCGATTTCCGCTCACCGCATCCGTAAAGTTCACATCGACCGAAGGGTTGGTTTCAAAACTTTCTGAAAGATTACAACAGGCAGCTTTGAAAAGCTCGTCTTGCGAGATGTTCTCCGTATTGATCGGGTTCATGAACGACATCTCCGTGCTTTTCCTTCTCGCCTCTACTTCTACTGCCGAAAGTTTTACGGAAGTACCCAACTTAAGGGTTAAAGGCTTAGCATAAGAAGAAACTTCGATGGTATCTGAGCTATAACCCACAAAAGAGGCAATCAAATAGCTTGCATTCTCAGGAATAGCCAATTGAAATACCCCATTTGAATCGGTAGTGGTTCCAAAATTGCTATCCATCCAATACACATTGGCAAAGGGAATGGGGTTGAAACGGCCTTTCTTATCTTCTGAGATCACCACACCGCTCACGCTCTCTTGCGACCATAACGCAATAGCCAGACCCTGCATTAGCAGCAGTCCAATAGTCTTTTTCAACATGTTGTCAGCTTTTAGTGCGCAGTATTGCCGGAAACGGCTTTCTTCTTGTGCTTATTGATCACCGCTTCATCCCGATAATGACAACAATCGTGAATCTGATCGTAGACTGAATCTTCAGCCTTCATTTTATCGGTATCATGTCCCGCCGCAATGATGGCTTGGTGCAATTCGTCTTTACTGACTTTAGTGGTTTTATACACCAGTTTGAGTTGGTGAGTTTCCACGTTCCATTCGGCAAGTTTTACTCCCGGGGTGCGCATGGCTGCATTCTCAATGCGTTTTTTGCACATACCGCAGACACCGTCTACTTCAAAAGTGGTTTCTGCAATTTTCTTGGTTGATTCTTGGGCATTTGCTGCGAAGCTGAATGCACTGATTAATAGGATAACTAGATATTTCATGATTTCTTGATATTAAAATTTGACAATAGAGATTGAGAGAGATCAAGAAATCTATCCGTAATAAGTGAGGCGAGAGAGACGAAGGTACAATGGAGGACCAGACAGCGGCGGAGCTCGACCCTTGAGGGTCTTGGCGACAGTGATTGATGAACGCGAGGGCTCCTCAAAAATCGTTTCAAACCCAAGCGTAAAAAAATGGAATGAATTTTCCGCGAGCTGAGGCTTTATAAGATCAAATTCAGCCTTAAAAAAGTCAGTCTCATCATTACAACAATTCTTCTTCGCTTCTTTTTTGGTACAGGCTTCATCCGCTTGCTTGGCACAACAGCCTTCTGAGGGAGAGAGGATTGATAGGTCAACTAAAAAGTCGCCGCAATAATGGGTATAAACTGCAAAACCACTCGTGCTTAGTAAAAAGCAGAGCAAAAGCACAATTGACACTATTCCATTAAGTCGCTTCACTCCACAAATTTAAGCAAATGTGATTGGTCTCAATTTAACAAGTGTTAAAAGAGCTGAATGAGATATAGGTAGATGGGCATGCCCAGGGTAATATTGAAGGGGAAAGTTACGGCCAATGCCATGGGAATGTATAAGGAGGGATTGGCCTTAGGAACTACCATACGCATTGCTGCAGGAACGGCAATATAAGATGCCGAAGCCGCGAGAATGGAGAGCAAAAATCGATTACCCTCTAGTTCTAAGAAGGAACCGCTGATCACGGCCATGATGGATCCATTGATCAGGGGGATGACAATGGCAAACCAAAAGGTGAACCACCCATTTTTAAAAAAGGTAGCCAAACCCTTACCGGATGCGATTCCCATATCCAGTAGAAAAATTGCTAAAAACCCTTTGAAAATATCGGTAGTAAAGGGCTCGATACCTCTAGCCTGCTGCTCATTGGCAATGAATCCGATCAAAAGGCTGCCGAGGATTAGTAGTACACTCCCATTGGTAATGGAATGTTTTAGGATCTGACCAAAGGAAAGGCCGTCATTCTGTTTGCCTACAAATAAATAGATCAGGGCCATTCCTACAATGATCGAGGGAGCCTCCATAAGAGCCATGACGGCCACCATATGTCCTCCATAATCAATGGATTCCATATTTAAAAAGGAAATGGCAGTGATGAAAGTCACTGCGCTCACTGAGCCGTATGCCGCAGCTATAGCCCCTGAATTCTCTACGCTTAGCTTTTTTTTGAGGATAAAAAAGGTGTAAATCGGCACCAATACCGCTAAAAGGATTCCGGCAGCTAGGCCGTACCAAACTTCCGAGTCAAATTCGGAATGCGACAGCTCTTGACCTCCTTTAAAGCCAATAGAGAAGAGCAGGTAAATGGAGATGAATTTCGAAGAATTGTCGGGAATCGCCAGATCACTTTTCAACTGCACCGCAATGAGGCCGAGAAAAAAGAAAAGTAATGCCGGGTTAGTGAGGTTGTCGATGAGCAAGTGAAGGTCCATCGCGCTAAGCTATGATTTTTTTTGCCTCTGCTACATAATTTGAATATAGACTCCTATTTTGGCATGGATCTTCCACTCTTGAATTGATCAGATCCTATTGGGTGGCCAGACGCGATATTGGTCTGACCCATTTAGCTCGCTAAGATGACGGAAAGCGATCCTGGTGGTCATTTACATTTACCCAGTTTACCAGTGTTCAGAAGCTGGATTAATGGACAAAAAAAAAGGGCCTTAAAAAAAGGCCCTTTACTGTTTCTAAACTCTTTAATTATCCTTGACCTTGACCTAGAGAATAACCTCTCTTGCCATCGAAGGTATATAGATTCTCAGTTTTAATGGCATCCAGGTTTCCATCTGCTAATCTAGAAAGTAGATCGGCAATGTCCTTGGCACTTACTTCCTTACCGTTGGTTTGATCAAAACGGCAGCGCCAGTGGTCTGTGCAGAAGGTCTCATCGAATCCATCGGGCCACACTTTTACTCCCCGATTGGTGATCATACTAATGCTGAGTTTGTCATTGTTGAATGCGGTTAATGCATCTCCCAATTCGTCGGGTGAGAAGGTAGGATGGTCAATAAATACGTCAACCCCTACCAGTATCTTTTCAGCACGATTAGCTACGTCTCTTTTGTACTCTGGCACATGAATCGGTCGCATTTCTTCGTAGCTCACTGCCTCTAACTGGGAAGGCTTCTGACCTAAATTATCGATCACCGCATCCGCAAATCTTTTGGTGCCTGCTTTTTCCTTGCTATCCGCATGGTAAATATCTGCGGTATGCACTCCGTCTTCAATGGTTTTTAACCACGCATTATGTATCTTCTCTGCGGCCTGGTATTCTCCCAAATGGTTCAACATCATTACCGAGGCGTTGATCAATGCAGAAGGGTTAGCAATGTCCTTTCCTGCAATGTCAGGAGCCGAACCGTGAATGGCTTCGAACATGGAAACTTTCTGACCGATGTTTGAAGACCCTGCGAGTCCTACTGATCCGCTCAACTGTGCGGTGATATCAGAGATCACATCGCCGTAAAGATTCGGCATAACGACCACATCGAAATTTTCAGGCGTGTCTGCAATTCGAGCAGCTCCAATGTCTACGATAATGTGATCGCTTTCGATCTCCGGATATTCAGCAGCAATCTCATTGAATACCTCATGGAAGAGTCCATCGGTCTGCTTCATGATGTTATCTTTCACAAAACAGGTCACTTTTTTCCTTCCGTAGGCTTTAGCATACTCAAAAGCATACCTTACGATCTTTTCGGTACCAGGTCTGGTAATTAATTTTAAGCATTGCACCACTTCCGGGGTTTGCTGATGCTCTATGCCGGCATACAAATCCTCTTCGTTCTCGCGGATCACCACCACATCCATTTCAGGGTGACGGCTCGATACGAATGGAGACATGCTCTTGCATGGTCTGACATTCGCAAAAAGACCCAATGTTTTCCTCAAGGTCACGTTTAAGCTTTTGTATCCGCCACCTTGGGGTGTAGTGATCGGTGCTTTGAGCATTACGTTGTGCTCTAAGATCTTATCCCAGCTTTCGCTCGGTATTCCGTTCATGTTCCCTTTTTCGTAGGCCTTTTTCCCGATCTCGATCTCTTCCAACTTTAGATTAACTCCGGCAGCTTCCAAAATTCGGAGTGTAGCGTCCATGATCTCAGGACCAATTCCATCTCCTTTTGCGTAAACGACTGTATGCATAAATTTTTTTTAGCAAAAATAAGGCAGATTATCCAATCGTCTATGCAGTTTTGGTGATATTCTGGATAGACGGATAAACCACTTCTCGCAATATTGAATTTCTGGACTACTTTTAAAGCATGATTGAAGAATTTTTAAACGAATCGGATGAGAGTTGGAAGGAACTGAAGCTGAAAAGAGGAGACTTTATTTCTAGATCCGGTGAGGTTGAACAATACTTATACTACGTGCAGTCTGGAGCCTTAAGGGCCTATAATTTGATCGAAGAAAAAGAACATACCGTAAGATTCGCCTATCGAGGTTCCATCATCACCTCTCTTTCTTCCTTTTTCAGTGGTAAAAAAGGAGATCTGTTCATCGAGGCCATCCGCAATTCAATAGTTCTGCGATGCCACAAAACTGCCTTAGAATCTTTCATCACCAAAGACAAGCATCGCCTATTGGCCTACACTTCAATGTTGGAAGAATTGGTTGTAGCTTGCATTGAAAGAGAGAACGATTTGCTTACTCAAGACCCCAAAATTAGATTGGAAAGGGTATTGACCCGCAGTCCTCAACTCTTTCAAGAAATACCCCATAAGTACATCGCCGCTTATTTGAGAATGAGTCCCGAGACTTTGAGCAGGTTGCTGAATTCTTGATTTCAATCAAGATTTAAGGCAAAAAAACGACTCACTTTTGTCAAAAAAAGATGAAACAATCAGAAGTCATAGCAATATTAAAGCGCAATATCCAAGATCAACTAGAAAGAGTAGAAGCCATCAGCAGACTTGGAGAAGCTGCACTTTCGAGCAACCCAGACAAAGACTCGTGGAATGCTCTGCAATGTTTGGAGCATTTGAACAGATATGCAGAATTCTATTTGATGGAGATTGAAGAAAAGACAAAATCGAAGACACCCATCAACAAGGCACAGGAAACGAGGATGAAAATGGAAGATTTGGAATTTCAGCCTGGCTTTTGGGGAGCAAAATTTATTAAAAGCATGCTAGCTGATCAAAATGGAAAGATCAAGAAAATGAACACATTCAAAAGCAATAACCCTTCTTTGCAAGAGGCAAAAAGGGATAGTCTCGTACGTTTTTTAGCGTATCAGGAAAAGTGGTTGAGCATTCTAGATCGGGCAAAAGCGTTTGACCTCAACCGCAATAAATGCAGCTTAACCATTCCCATCATTAAAATGAACTTGGGAGCCACCTTACAGTTCGTGATCGCTCATCAGGAGCGCCATGTCAATCAAGCTGAACGAGCATTATCGGTAGTTAAACCTTAGTCGATCATTTCATTAAAAGCCTTCTCGAACTTCTCCACTTTTGGACGAACCACGGCCTGACAATAAGCCTGGTCAGGGTTTTTTTCAAAATAATTTTGATGGTACTCTTCAGCAGGATAAAAATCAGACGCTTCAGTAATTTCGGTCACGATCGGATTTTCAAATGCACCTGATTCATCCAGAGACTGCATCACCTTTTCAGCCTTTTCTTTTTGTGTTTTATCGTGATAAAATACCGCTGATCGATATTGAGTGCCGGCATCTGCTCCCTGTCGATTGAGGGTAGTAGGATCATGCGTTCTCCAGAAGATCTTTAATAGCGCCTCGTATTCGATCTCATCCGGGTCATATTCCACCTGCACTACCTCCGCATGACCGGTAAGGCCGCTACATACTTCACGGTAGGTGGGATTGGATATCTTTCCTCCCATATACCCTGAAGTGGCTTTATTCACTCCTTTCAACTGCTTAAATATTGCTTCTGTACACCAGAAGCA
>Ga0207419_1001612_pt1 | contig 16385 bp, 10 predicted proteins | sample ElkSloMetagenome_4_FD_184723 | JGI IMG/M metagenome (GOLD analysis project Ga0207419, IMG submission 184723) | Hot spring microbial communities from Elkhorn Slough, Monterey Bay, USA - MD2A (version 2) | ecosystem: Environmental > Aquatic > Marine > Intertidal zone > Estuary: Microbial mat ...
TTTATTTATTTATTTATTTATTTATTTATTTATTTATTTATTTATTTATTTATTTATTTATTTATTTATTTATTTATTTATTTATTTATTTATTTATTGTAAAATTTCCTTTTGTTCCCTTCCTCTAATATTTTGTTAGATTCTGATGAGTCGTGCTAACCCACCCAACGGAATTTAACTCTGGTATAAGAGGAATTTACAAACCGTATTTTGCCTAAAATAATAAATTATTCAAGATTTTATACACTCAGTTTTAATAATATTTGTTATGTTTAAAAATAGAAGACGTTAGACGACGAGGTGCGAGATGTTTCCAAAATTATTTACTTCCAAGAACAGACACAAAGCGGGTATAACCATTCTTGGGTTTATCCTTTCCCTGGTTTTTGTGATCAATTTGAATACAGGAAAAACCCTCTCTCAAGACATCACTCTTAGCCCCCCAGAACAGTCTGAAATTGCTTCTAACCCCAATTTATCAGAGAAAGTGATGAAAATGGAGCAGAGGCTAGAAAAAGAATTTGAGGTTTATTTTGATCGAAACTTAGCTGAAGTCGCACAAGCGGGAGATGATATTGCTCAAACGCTATTGGAAATTAGTCAGGAAAGTAACATCAAACCAGCTGTATTTTGGGCAATTCCTGAATCTGAATATTTACATTTAGTATTTATTTCTCCTGGAAAACAACCTCTCGTTCAAGATATCAAATCTCTCAAACGTGAAACTCTAATTGAGGCTGTTAAAGCTTTTCATAATGAAATAACTAATCCCCGTAACCTTTATACTGACTCCTACTTAAGTCAGGCGCAACAACTTTATAATTGGATGATCAAACCCTTTGAAGCTAACCTGAAAAAAGAAGGAATAGACACGATATTATTTTGTTTGGGAAAAGGGTTGCGTACCCTACCGATAGCCGCATTGCACGATGGTCAACAATTTTTAGTTGAAAAATACAGCCTTTCTATTATCCCAGCATTTAACCTGATTGATTCTAATTATACTCCGATTCAAAAAGCAATAATTCTGGCGATGGGAGCCTCAGAATTTCCGAATAATAATCCTCTACCTGCTGTTCCTATTGAACTCTCAAGCATTGTTGATGCAAACTTGATGGAAAATATCTCAACTCAAAGTTTATCTAGAGGTTGGCCGGGGCAATTATTTCTCAATCAAGATTTTACCTTAGATAACTTAAAAACTCAATTAGCTTCTAAAACTTTCAGTATTATTCACTTAGCAACTCATGCAGAATTTCTACCTGGAAAACCCGAAAATTCTTATATTCAATTTTGGGATACTCAACTGCATTTAGATGAAATGAAAGAGATTAGCTGGAATAATCCCTCGGCGGAATTATTAGTTTTGAGTGCTTGTCAAACCGCAGTGGGAGATGAAGATGTTGAATTAGGTTTTGCGGGATTAGCCTTACAAGCGGGGGTTCAGTCTGCATTAGCAAGTTTATGGTATGTGAGTGATATTGGAACTTTAGCCTTGATGAGTGAATTTTATCAACAGTTAAAAACCGCACCTTCTAAAGCAGAAACAATTCAAAAAACTCAAATTCAAATGATTCAAGGTAATGTGCGTTTAGCTAAAAATAAGTTAAGATTTTCGGGAGGAGAAATACCTTTATCAAAGGATTTATCTGTATTAGGAGAAACTGACTTCTCTCATCCTTTTTATTGGTCAGGATTTACTCTTATTAGTAGTCCTTGGTAGAGACTTAAAATGTCGTGCTGAACGCAGTGAAGCATCTATTCTTGAGATTTTTCGCTGCGCTCAAAATGACAGTTCTACTCCAATTTAATTGTCATCCTTCACTACGCTCACCACTGACAAAACTGTTACTGAACTGCTACCACTTGTTCAATACTTTCATTCGCCATTCTATCAACTGCTTTAATCGCATAAGTTCCTTGGGGAAGTCTTACCGTTGTCGTTTCTGCATTGAGAATATCGACTAATTCCCAAGTATTTCCCTGCTGTTGATACACCGTCCAAGAGCGAATATCTTCCGATAAAGACGGACTCCAACTCACCGTATCATAACTCACTGTGACATCTGTTGGCGGTTGAGGGGGTTCATTATCTAGCCACGTCATCGCCGGAACTAACGCAGGTTTTGAATACAACCCAGACTTGAAAATCTCATTCACCCCTTGACGATTATCCCGAAAAATCTTCATGCTAAAAAAGATATTTCCAAGGGATAAATACTGGGCATTTTGGCGAGAAATTTCTACTTGACGTTCAAACTCAGAAATCGGCCAACCGTTATCGAGTTGACTCAAATAATTTCCCGCATAAATATGACGTTGCTGAGGATTATGTCTTAACCACCAATTCAACAACACTGGATAACTTTGTTGTGGGGGATCAATTCGCCAATATAATTGAGGTGCTAAATAATCTACCCATCCCTGTTCCATCCACAGTTTAACATCGGCATACAAAGCTTCATATTGATCCATTCCGACAATTCCAGACGCTTTTCCGGGGCGATAAATTCCAAACGGACTAATTCCAAATTTAACATAAGGTTTCGTCGCTTTTATCCCCTCAGCAATGCGTTTAATCATCTGGTCAACATTCTGACGACGCCAATTTGAAAGCGATAAAGTTCCGCCAGAAGCCCGATAAGCAGCGTAGGTATTAGAGTCAGGAAAATCAATTCCAGATTTGGGATAAGGATAAAAATAATCATCCAAATGAACCCCATCAATATCGTAGCGTTGAACCACATCCATAATCACATTATAGGTGCGGTCTTGTATTTCTTTAACGCCGGGGTCCATCCAAATTAAATCACCATAACGATAGGCATATTGAGGATAAACAACCGCCATGTGATTAGGGGAAAAAGGAGAGTCTTGGCGGGCAAGTCTAGCGCGATAGGGATTGAACCAAGCATGAAGTTCAATATTACGTTTATGACATTCTTCAATTGCGTATTGAAGCGGGTCATAATAGGGGCTGGGTGGTACTCCTTGCGCCCCCGTTAACCAACCACTCCAGGGTTCAATTTGAGACTCATACAGGGCATCACCATTGGGTCGAATTTGTAGCACTAAGGCATTTAGATTCAACTCCTCCATCCGGCTGAGAATTCCTAACAGTTCAAATTTTTGTTGGGCAACGGGTAAATTGGGTTTACTCGGCCAATCAATATTCACAACTGAGGCGACCCATACTCCTCGAAATTCCCGTTGATGGTTAACATTATCGAGGCGAGTTGCTTGTTGATTTTGAGGAATATTTGTTGCTAGAGAGAGAGATTCTACTTTCTCTGTTAATTTGCCTAATTGTTCTTGAATTTCGGGTAAATCAGGGAAAACTTTCTGAAAACTATGATTGGGACTATTGGTGTTTTGGATAAGAGATTCGACTTCCTGAGTTAATTCTCCCAATTTTTGTTTGACTTGAGGTAAATCGGGAATAACTTGCTGAAGACTATTTTCAGATAAATTAGCGGTTTGGGTGAGGGATTCGACTTCCTCTGTTAATTTGTTTAATCTTTCTTTAACTTCTGTTGAATCGGAAAAAACTTGCTGAAGACGGTTGCGAAAAAATTCCCGTTTTTCTAACAAATTTGACCGCAATTTATGAAGTAGTTCGCCTTCGGGTTTTTCAACCTTTGGCGTCGGAATATTGGGATAAATTGAATCGGGGGGTAAAGAATAAGCTTGAACCTGAGTCAGCATCAATCCCATGAACACAAAAAAGATGCTAATCGCGGCTTTGTGTTGAAAGCGGGTTAGCTTGCGGTTTGCGGGTTGACGGGTACTGGTGGGTCGGTTGTTCACTCGTTGACGTATCCATTTCATAGCATTGTGCACGTGTTGGGTTAACACCAAAAGTCAGACAACAATTCTTAAGCGTATCTGAGATTGGGTTTACTAACAAGGGATTTTTGGTACAGAGATAGTCATCCTTGTTTTTCTAAGGGTGGTGAGGCGTATCCGCACAATATCCAAATTTTGCGTTAGTTGAAATGTAGAATGGGTAAGCGTTGCGTAACTCATCTCAAATCTTGCTATAGCAGTTCAATGAGTTGTGCTGAACTGTTAACCTCAAACAGCCATCCAGCAAGCCAGACGCTGCCCCTGACGCCACACTCGGCGAATGCACGACTATTCTCATTTCAAATAAAAATGCTATATATGCTAGCCGAAGGGGTCTAAACCTTTCATCTGCTGAGTGGGAATAGCGACGGTACTGCACCTTTAGATAGATGAACTTTCTCGTAACAACTGTGATGCTTAAAAAAGAGTTTAATCGCACTAACCGCTAAAGTCGGTTTATTTTATCGCTAATTTTAACGGTATTATTAATATTCAATAATTGCTCAAAATTATGAAGCTTTGGTTCTTTTATTTTTTCGCTTTGTTCGGAATTACTTTGATTCGCTATTTTCTCATCGCTGGAGGTACATACTGGTTCTTTTATTCTTTTTTTGGTGGCTTTTTTGGAAAACAGCATTTGGATTTTAAGTCTCCTAATAGGGATTTAATTAAAAAGGATATTCAACTTTCCATCATATCAACTGTTGTTTTTGCGGTTTGCGCTGCTTTTCTCCTGTCAATATACCATTTAGGTATAACCCGCCTGTATTATTCAATTGGTGATTATGGAGTCTTTTATTTAGTTCTAAGTTTCGGGGTTGTAATTTTCTTGCAGGATACTTGCTTCTATTTTTTCCATCGAGTATTTCATCATCCCCGCTTGTTTCGATGGCTGCATAGCGGTCATCACAGGTCGAGTTATCCGACTCCTTGGACTTCTTTCGCCCTCGATTTTCCTGAAACCTTAATTCAAGGATTATTTCTAATCGCAGTTGTTTTCATTATCCCCCTTCATTTTGTCATTTTGGCTTTATTACTAACCACGATGACAATTTGGGCAGTCGTCAATCATCTGGGATTTGAGTTATTTCCGGCTTTCCCCAATCACTGGCTAGGAAAATGGCTAATTAGTGCGACCTATCATTCTATTCATCATCGCAATTATCGGGTGCATTATGGATTATATTTTACCTTCTGGGATAGGCTTTTGGGGACAAACGATTTTAACAACAAACATTAAACCGTCCCCTTGAAAATAACGCCATATATTCAAAGTGAGGGCGTATATTTTGCGTTTGATCAAATTAGACAGAATTACGGATTCATTTTAGGTTGATAAATTGCTGTAAAAATCAACCTATAAAGTCTGAGATCGGGTTGAACTTCCATCCGGTATTTAATCCCCCATTTTAGTCATCATCCTTCCCTAAGTTATGACGAAGGTTAGGTGGGTTTGAACAAACTACAATGGCCAATTTAACTATTCTTTCGGACAGTTAGGGATTCTAAAAAATTGAGATATCATGTTAATAGCAGTGTAGTTTAGGGAGAATTAAAAGGGATGATTTAGGGATGTTACAAAACGTTGTAATTTTTTGTCCGGAAGTTCACACAGAGCAATCTGTAGAATACCCAATATTTAGCAGAAAACGACTAGCTTAACAATTTTCTACGGAAAGACAGTGTATATCGAGTTGAGAAAGTCATTCTATGCTTCTTACACGTTCGTGTCCTTGATTAAAATAGGAGAAAGTTAGACAATGGAAGTTATTGTGATTTTTATGGGAATTGCTCTTTATTTAATTTGGGGAGAAGAAAACCAACCAAAGAAAGAGAAACCCAAGGAAGAGTGGCAAGTTGTTGATAAAAAAAGAGTAACGACAGTTGAAGAAAAACCCAAATGATTCTTGTTAGATCAATTTCGGGGTTCTTCTTTGTTAACCCAAAGTTCCCAAAAATTCAGACCCTAGACAAAGACTAATGGCTTGTGTTTAAATGGTGCAAATGCTTCAGCATCAAACCGATATAAACTTGCGGGTCGCCCCGCCCCTCGTGATGTTTTTTTCCCCGTATCGTAGAGAAACCCCAATTTCAGTAAACGGGCGCGAAAATTGGAATAATCAGAAAAGCCTTCTCCCAAAACGGTCGTATAAAGTTGGTACAAATCTCCCAAAGTAAATAATTCAGGAAGTACATCAAAAGCAACGGGACTATATTCAAGTTTGTTGCGTAGCCGTTGATAACCGTATTTCAAGATGTGATTGTGATCAAAAGCCAGTGAGGGAACTTGTTCGAGAGGATACCAAGCAATTCCGGTCACTCCATCGGCAATTAATTCGGCTTCTTCAAACCGAACTAAGGCAAAATAACTCACCGATAAATAACGAATATCATAACTTTCAGGACTTTCACGGGGATCTCGATGCGGCCCCCCAAAAGTATACAGTTGTTCTAAGTATAAATTATTAACGCGAATTTTCTCCGATAAAATCCGATAAGCAGCATCTTCTAAAGATTCTCCCTGGCGGACAAGGGTTCCTGGAAGACTCCAGCGATCGCGAAACGGATCTTCTTGTCGCATCACCAATAAGACCAACAGACGATTTTGGGTCGTATCAACTGAAAAAATAATATTATCGACTCCAACTTTGAAGTCTTCGAGGGGATGAGAAGTGGTTTTTTTTTGGCTGCGTCCTGCCATCTAGTTCTGCTTGAGTTACTGATTTACAATTCAACGGTTCAGTCCGATGAAAATCTTACATGAGTCTAAGTTGCTGATGTTAATTTTAACTCTAGCCTAGAACTCGATGAACTGGGTTTTCTCGAACCCTATTGAGAAGACTGATACAAACTATTTTGTTCAATATACACTTGAATTGCAGGCGTTAAGGTTTCTGGATCTCCGTTTTCGCGATAGTTTGACGAAGAAACAGGTAAGCCAGTGATCGAAGCGATCGCCACATTTCCCCCAATTTGTTGTAGCGTTTTGATCTTCTCATCCTCAACTTGATAACCAGGGCGAGGAATAACTAATAGATTAACTTGACTCAATAATGCTTCTATCTTATACCAACTCGGCATCTGGGCGATTAAGTCAGAACCGACAACTAAATGTAACTCGGCATCTGGCCAGTATTGTTGAACCCCTTGTACCGTTTCGAGGGTACGACGACTGCTGAGTTCTTGGTGAAGGGCGATATTATCGTCAGGAGAAATATCCTCAATTAAAATTTTCAGCATGGTTGTCCGATGTTCTATTGCGGTCTGGTGAGACTTAAACGGGTTATCGGATGCCCAGACGACCACTTGATCAAAATGTTGAGATAACCAACTCAAAATTTTTTGATGGCCTGCGGTTGGGGGATCGGCGCTGGTGCCAAATAGAGCAATTTGCATTCGGGAACAGGATAAACTATGGCATTATATCTTAAAAAAGCAGGGGCAATTCATCAACTGCCCCGACCTATAAACGACTCTGTTGTTTGAGAAACCGGATTTTAAAGTTTAGGACTCTAACGGCGTTTCAATGGGTTCAAATAAGGTAAAGTCTTCTTGACCAATATCCCCCACCGCAACACCCGGTAAAGTTGCGAGAACTTCATCGGTACTGCTAACTTGAATTTGAGTTAGACCCGAAATTTGAGTAATGGTCAGTTGGTCAAAGGTTAACCCTTCACCCAAGACAAACAAATCCTGGCCATCTTCATAGTCTGCAATCAAATCTGTTCCTGACCCTTCAACGAATAAGAAGCGATCGCGTCCGTTACCGCCTAACAGTGTATCACTACCCTCATCCCCAGTAATGAAGTCATTCCCTTCACCCCCATTAACGAGGTCATCGCCTTTTCCTGCGAAAACAATATCATCTCCGTTACCGCCCAGAATCGTATCTGCGTCTGTGTTTCCGAAGATAATATCATTTCCATTTCCACCTTCGATGTAGTCCAAATCACTCTCTTGATCGCCGGGAAGTGTACCGCCAATACCGCCAAAGATCGAGTCATTTCCGGCATCGCCGTAGCAGTTATCATTTCCTTGACCCGCCAAAATCAGATCATCTTCTCCGCCCCCATAGATATTATCATCCCCATTTAAAGCGGCGAGAAGATCACTACCCTGGAAGCCGAAAATCTCCTCGCCTTCATCGGTTCCCAATAGTTCATTATCATCTTGATCTCCTTCGATAATATTAGTTGTGGTATTGGGTGGACGAACCGGAATTTCGACGTCAACGGCAGGAACAGGAGGTTCTGGGGTTTCGCCGTCATCGTCGTCGTCATCATCACCGTCATCATCATCTTCACCATCATCGACAGGGGGTTCTTCTTCATCATCATCGTCGTCGTCATCATCTTCACCATCATCGACAGGGGGTTCTTCTTCATCCTCGGGTAAGGGGGGAATTTCAGGAATGATAAACGGTGATACGTTGAACTCAAAACTGGTTTCGGCTTCGGCTTCCCCATCACTAGCAACGACGGTAACATTAAACGTTCCTTCATTAACAGGCGTTCCGATAATCAACCCAGTATTTTCATCGAGGGTTAACCCCGCAGGTAAATTCTGACTACTAAAGGTCAACGGATCTTCATCATCATCGTTGAAATTATTAGCAACATTGAGGTTAAAACCAATATTGACCTCTCCGGTTTGACTGGGGATATCCTCAACCACAACAGGCGGAATATTTTGTTGTTCAATAACAGTTAAGCTGGCGGTTTGGAAGGTTTCACTAAAAGCAGTGGTTTGACCGGTTTGAGTAACATTAGCAAAACTTCCGCTTTCTCCAAAAGTTCCATCCCAAGCAAAGAATGTAATTGCGCGTTCAAGGGTGCCTGTAAACTCACCGCTTGCAATAAAACGAATTTGGAAGGTTGCACTCAAAAGTATTGCATTTTCTGGGGAAACGCCAGTAATCTCGATCCAACTTTCGCCATTATTGCTAGAATATTCCCAACTTCCGTTTGTGTTATCAACCCCCGCGATCGCAATTCCGATATCATCATCATCACTATCATTGCTAATTTCCCCAACAAAATCAGCGATCGAAATCCCTTCTAGGTTATCAGGGTTGGAGAGGTTTTGCAACTCACCCAAACTCAAGTCATCGGGAAGATCTTCTGAGAAAACCGGGGCGCTATTTTGGGCGGTAATTGAATAAGCTGTTGTGGTTCCGCTAACTTCGTTACTAACAATTAATTGTGGGTTTTCTCCCGGTACAAAAGTAATCCCTTCTGGGGCAAGATCTCCGGCTGTTCCTGCTTCTGGATCACCGCTAAAGTCACGGGGGTTAATGTATTCGATAAACTGAGGTTGGCTAGGGTTGGTAATATCATAAGACATAATCCCGCCCATCCGTTCTAAACTGATGAAAGCGTAAGTTTTTTCGTCTATTTCACCAATTGCAACGCCTTCGGTTTCTGGTCCTTTATCGTTACTGCGGTTATCAAATTCGTTTTCATCGTTGGTAGTATTGAAGAAGTCGGGGAACTGTTGGGCAATAATCTGTTCAAATTGATCACCACTATCAAACACTAAGTTTAAACCGTCTTCTGTGGGTTCCCAGATGGAAAAAGATCGACCCCCAAAAGCATAAAGTTCGTCAAAGTCACCATCGCTGTCTGTATCTCCAAGTGTAGTGGTGACTTCCAAACGTCCTAAATTTTCATCAAGTTGTAACTCGGCTGCATTCGGGAAAGCGGTAGGATCAAGGATCAGATCTGCGATATCGGCTTCTTCACCAAAAGTGTCATAGTCACGACTATCGCCTTCATTCGCTGTGACAATATAGGTGACACCATTTGCTTCATAAGTTGCAATTCCGTCGGGCTGATACATCCCAAACAGGTTTTGATAGGTGGTGATATTAATAGCCTCGTCTCGATCACTCGCATCTAGAGGAATTTGGCTATGATCTTTGAAGCCAAGCGGGAAAATATCTGTTACCGTACTGGTGGCAATATCAACAACTGCGATCGCATTATTTTCTTGCAAACCCACATAAGCAGTCGTTGAGTCTGGGGAAACAGAAATAAACTCAGGTTCGATGTCTTGGGCGACGGTAGCATTCGGCCCAAAAATTCGGACTCCGGCTTGTTTTAACTCGTCTATTTGGTCGTTAAAATCGGTAAAGGTTGCGGTTGTAACTTCCCGAGTTTCAACGTCAATAATGCTAATTGAACCTTCTGGATCAACAGTATAATCAGCATTGGGTTCGCCTTCGTTTGCAACTAGAATTTTACTCCCATCGGGGGTAAACGTGACCATATCCGGTAACGCCCCGGCTATAATAGATTCGCCTTGAATATTTCCCGACCTATCGAGGAAGATAATTTGACCGTTTTCTTGACCGACATTCGCTTCCACGGCAACGGCAAGTAAACCCTCAAAGATTGTCACACTATTAACAACACCGCCAAAGGATGAGAGGTCAACTCGTTGAAATAATGTCGGTTCAGCCGGGTTTGAAAAGTCGAGAATATCGAGACTCACATCAGCATTATTGGTGACAAATGCCCGTTGAGTCGTGGTATCAAAAACGTTGATTTGACTGGCAGAATCATCAAAAATTCCTGTTTCAAACCGTCCTTGAACCTCTAATATCTTTTCTCGGGGTTGAGGTTGAGGCGGTTGAGGGGGAGGAGTCTCTGTTTCGATTTGTTGAATGCGTTGATCTTGTTCTGGGGGAGTGTCTTCTTGGGTGAATGCGGGAGTATTTGCATCTTCATCAACCGGGAAGGTTTCCGCCAAATATTCAGCTAACGCATCTTGTTCGGTTCCATCATCTGCAAAGGTTTCTAAGTTAGTTTCGGGGGCTGGTTGTTCGACTAAATTAACCCGATTTTCCCCAAACAACGGGAAGGGATAACTATCACCACCCCCCGCTAAAAACCCTAACGTTACCAAACGAATTTCGCGGTTTTCATTCCCAATGATTTCCCCATTTTCAACGACGGTATCAACAGCCGTCCCGTCTTCATCAACAATTTCTAAACTAACAATTCGTTCCCCTTCGGTAGCGACACCCGTTGCATTTTGGTTGTCATCCCGTTCAAATTCTATCGCTTGTTGGGTTGGGTCGTAAGTAAACCTTAAACCACCAACTTGGGGAAACTGTCCGGGTGTCGAACCGGGGGCGACACCAGCAACACCATGTTCTAGAATTTGTTTGAGTTCTGTTGCGGTTACAGTTAATAGCGATAAATCATTATTAAACCGCAGGGCATTTTCGATGTCGAGTTGAGAAATTTCCCCTTCTTCTTTTAAACCGGGAACCGCTTGGGGAGGAAGTTTTTCTAACTCATCACTCACTCCACCTGGAGGAACAAATGCCACCCCAATATTATCGCGAATTCCGCCGCTATTTTTAATCGAAACCACAACATCTTCATCGTATTCTTGGGCAATATCCAAGTTTGCATCTGCAACTAAATTCCCCAAATTTGTTTCTTGAGTGCGAACATCTCCGCGAGTTCCGTTCAGGAAAACCTCTGTTAAACCGAAGACATTCCCCTCTTTTTCTTGAATAATTTCATCAATTGCCGAGGTCACTTCAACCACAGTCGGATCGGCGAATTCTGCGGGATTGACATCTTCGCCATAAACCCGATCCACTCCGGCTTCATCGGTGGCATAGACACCGCTTTTTTCCCCAATTCCGGTAATAACTCCATTGGCATCAAAATCAGCAATTAACCGCCCGACATACTGATAATTTCCATCGGTATTAATCACATAAACAGGTTCATTGCTAGCCGAGGTTTTCTCAATTGGATAGGGGCCTGCTGCGGTGTCACCTTCTCGCAAAATATCGTCTTCGTTGGCGAGTATTGTATTAGAACCTCCCGCAATGATAATATCAACATCGGTGAGCAATTCTGCGAGTTGTTCTTCAACGGAAATTTGCTGCATATGAGCCGCTAAAATGATTTTATCAATCCCCTGATTGACCAGTTCATCGACAGCAGGTTGAATGGTTGCGGCGAGGGCGTTAATATCATCAGGATCGGGCGGCGTAACGGTAATACCGCCGATATTGGCAATAGCAGGTAAGCGAGGCGTAGTGGCACCGACAACCCCAATGGATTCGCCGTTGACTTCAAAAATGACACTATCGGTAATTGTGTTCGGTTGGGGGGCTTCTGCGGGGTCTACGACCAATTCGGCTAAATCGGGTTCGCCCGTAAAATCGAGGTTGGTGGAAAGATAGGGAAAAGCTGTTCCCGGATAACCGCCTTCTGGTATTCCAGGCCCGGTAATTTCTGCGTCGGGTCGGATCAGGGTATTTAAGGCGCCGGGGCCGAGGTCAAATTCGTGGTTGCCGATGGCTGCGGCTTGAAAACCGAGGGCGTTGTTAATTAAAATATCGGCTATTCCGGGTTCGCCGTATATCTCCCGACTGGTGTTGAAAAATGGCCCTGCGATAAAAATATCACCGGAAGTCAGTTTGAGGGTATTCTCAAATTCAGGATCGGCTTCTAGGGCGTTGAGGACGGCCGAAAAGTTGACTGCATCGGTGATCGCCGGAATTCCCGCTTCCTGGTCTGCGGCGTGGAGAATTTCGAGGGTAAAGGGAGTCCCCGGATCGGTTTCTTCCTCAAAGGCGAGGTCAGCGTAAACTAAACGGTGATCGGAGGCGTCTACCAATTCCGCCCCAGGTGTACCGGGCGCCGGCCAAAACACTTCCGCTTCCTCAATTTGGAGGTTATCCGAGGGGAGTACATAGTCTACTCGCAGGTTTCCGGGGGCTGCATCGTTGAAGTCTGCGGTATCAAAACGGGGGTTTCCTGAATGTCCAACGTTAGCGCCTGCTTGGTTTGTGGCTGCAAATTCTCCTCCGTTGCTATCGGGGGTAATATTGGGGTCGGTTGCAGAGGCGAGAATGTTGGGATTTTCTATCAGTTGTGAAATCGCATTATCAAAGCTATCCCCATCAAACGGATCGGCATTTTGGTCGCCCATAATGACAAAGGCTGAACCTTCTGCAAGTCCGCCTGTTGTACCTGTATCATCGACGATATAATCTCCGGAATTTGGAGTTACATAGTCTGCCCAAAACCGAATTTCATCGTGATTTCGACGCCCGTTTCGGTCTTCTTCTCCGTCAAAGGTTGGGGGTGTGGGGTGAGAGGCGAGGACGTGAATAATCTCACCATCAACTTCTAATGGGATATCCCAATGACTTTTTGATGATAGCGGTAATACGGCTAATTCTTCTGCGGAATACCAGTCGTTGGGTTCGGGTGTTGCGGGATCGTCGGGTAACAACGCATTCGGCATATCTTTCCAGAGAAAGTTTTGAAAGGTCCGAATATTTTCTGTATCAATGGGATATTTTGATAATAATACCATCCCAAATTGACCGGGAAAATTACCAAATCCCAAAGCATCATTAGCATAACCGTTGTTTACGCCCGGAGTGGTAACAGTTTCGCCGTTATTATCGAGGTCAAATCCCGATGCAACGCCCGTATTAGAAGGGGCGACGTAAACAAAAGGATATTCAACGGGTGTCTGACCATTTTGGCTAACTTCTAGATAGTTATCCCGGAATAAATCAATAGCCGCGTTGGGTTGATCGGCATTATAATCAAACTCATTAATCAGCAAGACATCGGGATTAACTCGCTGAATTATCTCGGCGATCTCTTGCGGATCATTGTCGTTGTCGTCTGGGTCTGGCGGATTATCGGGTGTGGTCAGGTCGGCAATGAGTTCACCTTCTTCACCCCGAAAAAGAGAAGCGTTAAATGTAGCAAATCTCATGGTAATTAATTCCCCTCACTAACCAAGTTGATTGAACTTAAATTTAAACTTTAGGACGGCAATAAAAGAATTATTCCATTGTTTGATTAATTGCTGACCGACCTTCTAAAAAATTGATAATTTTACCAAAAATTGCAGGATTCAGAATACAACAATCTAGTCAGAATTAGCGTTACTCTAGCAATGGGTATTTGCTGAGGTATTTGACAATGGAAAGTTTGCAGCCTGATGATATCAGTATTATTGGGTTGGGGAGAAGCTTTGAGAAGGCGATCGCCCGATCTCATCGAGTAGCAATAGATGTCTATTCACTTCTCCAGTGGTTAATAATGCTGATATCGTTTAGATATGATACTATAAAATCGGCAAATCGCAAAGATAAACTGAGTTGTTATTTATCAAAAACACTTGCTCGGTTTAATCCGTATATTCACAGGAAAAGACAGTAATAGATCGTGGGTCGGGATTCTCATCAAGAGTTCGAGAGCGATAGTATTAACAATAGGTTAAATTTACCGGATCGTTGGGTTAATTGTTTTTCTCATCCTTGAACGGTGGAAAAAAGCTTCATACACTCTAGTTTTGATGGAATTGTAGAGGAGAGATTTACTGGGCTGATTTCAAAATAATACAATGACGACGAGGGCGCAAGATGATTCCCTTTCGTTCTAATTTTTGCATCATTCGAGTTACACTCACTCGGGTTATGCCTATCACATCGGCGATTTCTAAGTGAGTTAACCGGACATCAATTAATAGTCCTAACTCGGTCACATTTCCAAACTTTTTCGCTAACCAATTTAAGAAATTTAGTAATCTTAAATCGGTGCTTTGAGTTTGAACAATGCTGTGCAGTTCTTGGGCTTGTTGGATATGAGAAAGAATTGAATCCAACTCCTGTGACCAATCTTGAGGAGGAATCAAACTCACTCTTACAGGGGTCAAACACTCGACTTGAAAGGGGTCGAGTCGTGATAGCGGTTGACCAATCACATCTCCAACACCCCAATATCCTAAACTAATTTGATTTCCTTCTTGATTCCAAGTCATAGTGCGGACGATTCCAGACTCTATTTTCCAGAGGGCTTCTGGCATCAGGGGAATCAAATCACGTCTGTAAAAATCACGAGATTTTTGATCAGAATTTTGACTAGAAGGAAGTACAGCAAGCGTCGAGATCGTCACAATTAAGACCCTTATGAATGCTTACACCTTACCCTACACCTGAGAGGTTAACTAAAGGTTTAATTTAGGTTAAATTTTGATAAATTTGAGGAAAATTGAAAGAAAGTTATACATCAACAAAAAAGCAATTAATGCAGTTACAATTGTTACATTTAAACAGGAGTATTTGAAAGAGACTACACTGACTTGTTTTTTAAATTAATCTAGATCAAAAAATTCTAGATAAATCCGACTCAACTTTCCCTTTTTGAGCAGATGTTTTGAACAAAGCCTTAAGTTATCGTAATACTAAGACTGGACATTGAGCAAATCGAATTACTCGTTCGGTCACTGAACCCAACATAAACCGACTAATTCCTCGTCGCCCATGAGTGGGAATCACTATCAAATCTGCATTTTTTTCCTGAGAAAAGTCAACTATTTTTTCAGACGGATGTCCGATTTCTACATAAATTTGTATTCCTTGATGTTCGGGTTGGTTTAAGACTTCCTCTAACTTTTTATGAGCATTATTCTTGCGAACTTCATCATCTAGAGTATTCCAAATCATCGCCGGATCGGTAGCCTGAAGTGCTTCTAATATATGAACAGCATGAATTTGATTGGGAGATTTTACATACTCTAATGCTGTAGCAATCGCCGTTAGGGAAAGTTCTCCAAAGTCAACCGGAACAACTACGCAGTTTTTTTCAATTGCACTCATCTTGCTTTCCTCAACATATTTTCTCGACGGTCGGATTCTATTATCTCATTAATGAGCTATTGTGACTCACGATATTTCTAAAACTTTACGTTATAGGTCTTTTAATTCTGTTTGATTTGGGGTTCATATTGGTGCATTTTCCCTGATTTTAGACGACTCATATAGTCTTTCAAATCGGCGGCAACTTCTCCAGACATGAGGTAACATCCAATTAAGTTTGGAAAAGCCATGGCTAATAACATCATATCCGTAAAATCTAGGGCAGCACCGACGCCAATACTCGCCCCAACTGTGACCCCCAAAATATAAATAATTTTCGGAATTAAGAGAGTTTGACTTCCAAATAAATACGTCCAAGAAATCATTCCTTGATAAGCAGTGCCAATCATTGTAGAATAGGCAAATAAAAAAACAGCAACCGCGAGTAAGTAGGGAAACCAACTAAACACCTGGCTAAAAGCAGCAGCCGTCATCTTTACTCCGGCTAAATCTCCACCGATATTTTGATAAATTTCATTTTGATATTCTCCAGTAATTACAATCACTAAAGCGGTCATATTACAAATAATAATTGTATCAATAAATGGTTCAAGTAAAGCCACTAAACCTTCCCGAATGGGTTCATTCGTTTTAGCTGCCGCATGGGGAATAGATGCCGTTCCTAAGCCCGCTTCATTAGAATAGGCTGACCGTCTTAAACCGATTGAAAAGGTTGTCCCAAATCCACCTGCAACCATTGCTGAAGGTGCAAATGCTTCGGTGATTATCTGAGCAAAAGCCGAGGGTATTTGAGTGAAATTTACAGCTAAAATCCACAAACAAGCGAGAATATAAATAACCGCCATTGCTGGAACAATACGACCCGCCACAGCCCCAATTCGTTTCA
>Ga0207419_1001613_pt1 | contig 16376 bp, 19 predicted proteins | sample ElkSloMetagenome_4_FD_184723 | JGI IMG/M metagenome (GOLD analysis project Ga0207419, IMG submission 184723) | Hot spring microbial communities from Elkhorn Slough, Monterey Bay, USA - MD2A (version 2) | ecosystem: Environmental > Aquatic > Marine > Intertidal zone > Estuary: Microbial mat ...
TGTGTGGCCGCAACCGGCTGACGCCGGGACTCCTGGGGCGCTGTCCGGTGGATCAGGGCACCCGGCATGCCGTGGGACCGACGCGCATCAGCTTTTCAGACAGTCGCTTAGAATAAAAAACAGGAAAGGAGTAGTGTCGGTTCACCGGCAAAGCTCAATCCCACGACATCTATTTCTTCAACAGATCCCGCAGTGCCGGCTCCAGGTCGGGATGCTTAAATTCATAACCAAGTTCCCGGGCTTTTGTCGGCAGCGCCCGCTGGCCGGTAACCAGGTTATCCGCCAGTTCCCCCAGGATAACTTTTATGCCGACACCCGGTACCGGCAACCAGGCAGGCGTACCCATCACCTTGCCGAGCGTCCCGGTGAAATCGGCGTTCGTCTCCGGGTTGGGCGCGGTCGCATTCATCGGTCCTTGCGCCTGTCCATTCTCCAGCGCCAGTAGAATGATCCCGACCTCGTCCTCGATATGAATCCAGGAGATATACTGCGTGCCCGGCAGGATTGGCCCGCCCACATAGAAGCGAAACGGCAACACCAACTGCGGCAGCGCGCCCTCGTTGGGATCAAGCACAATGCCGGTGCGGATCAACACCGTGCGCACCCCCAGATCCTGCGCCCTGAGCGCTTCCCGCTCCCACTCGGCCGTGACCTGCGACAGGAACAACTCGCCGGGGGGGGCGCTCTCATCCAGTAGTACATCACCCGCATCGCCGTAGTAACCTACCGCCGAGCCGGAGACAAACACCTGCGGCGGCTGGGCGATCTCGGTCATGGCCCCGAACAAAACCCGCGTGCTGATAACCCGGCTATCGCGGATCTCGGTTTTGTACTGCTCGTCCCAGCGCGGCCCGAAGATCGGCGCGCCGGCCAGATGGATCAGGCCATAGGCCCCGTTGAGGGCATTGGCCCAGTCGTCCAGATATTGCGGCGTCCAGGCCACATACTCGCTCGCCTCCGGTACGCTGCTACGCGCCTTCTCCGGATTGCGTGTAAAGACCACCACCTGGTAGCCCCGCTCGGCGAGTTGCTTACAGAGATGCCGTCCGATCAAGCCGGTTGCGCCGGTGACAACCACCCGTTTACTGTCGGTCATTGGAGATGCTCCTTGAAGCAAGAACTGAGAACTGCGAGAACTGACAACTGCAAGAACTGACAACTAAGGCCGCGTTTCTTCTAAATTTACATTACACGGTTCCGAACCCGGCAGGACATTGCGCCTCCGACAGGACGGAAGAAACCCGATCTTTTCACAAAAAATTTACACAAGATGCAACATTTTTGTAAAAAAGAAAAAACGTACCATGCTGTGCTGCCGCAGGCAAAGATTGTCTTTGTAGGAGTGCATAGCTGATTTGTACGCCCACCGCGTAAATCGCGTAAGTTACAGGACTTACGGAGTCGGTATTCAAACCGGGCGTTTCACCCGATGAAACCCGGATTCGCCTGCGGCAGCATGATACGTTTTTATCTTTTTCCAGAACATTTGCTCTCCGAGCCAAATGTTCTGGAAAAAGAATGTCCCATTCCGCCCTGCCGGAGACGAATCGGGCCGGTTGTCCAGACAGACGCCTGCCAGGTCAGTGACCGCGTAACTCCTGTAAGTTACACGACTTACGCGGTCACTGACTCGCAAGGACATTTCGCCTCCGGGAGGGCGGAAGATTCTATTCTTTTTCACAAAACTTTTGCACTATGTGCAAAAGTTTTGTGAAAAAGATCCATAAAGTACCATGCTGCCGCAGGCGAAGCCTGCCTTTATCGGGCGCAAACGCCCGGTTTGATCGCCCACCGCGTAAATCGCGTAAGTTACTGCTGCGTATAATAAGATGAACCGGCAGCAAAGGCAAACTGCCTAACCCGGCACGCTATGCCTGATCTTTAATCCTCATCCTCGGCCCAGACGATGCCGATACGGTCGGGACTCACCGCAATCACGCCATTGTCAAACGTGGCGCTGCTGATCGGACGCCAGCCCAACACCTGCCGGCCATCCAGTGTATAGATCGCCGCCTCGCCGCTGCAGGTGCCGTTGGTGAAGTAGCGTGTACCGGGCGGAAAAAACTCCAGGAAGCGTTCGGCGCATGCTTCCGCCAGTTCCAGATCCATCATCGCCTCCGGGTAGGCCAACCCTTCGTGCAGCACATGGATCAGCAGCTTGCGCGCGATACCGCGCCGCAGTTCGATCCAGTCTGCTCCGAGGCCAGTGTAGTCAAATAGAGCGACACAAGCATCCAGGAGGGCCGGGTAGCCCGGTTGCGCCCCGGCATCGTCACAGTGGAGTCGGAGTATATCAAAGAGCAGCGGATTGCCGTCACGGGCCTGATCCAGCGTGGCGGCCAGTTGTTCGACCTCGGGATCGTCAGCCGGTTCAAAGCTGATGTTGGACATACGCCTCTCTTCCTCAGATTCAACAGCCGAAGCCGGCAGCCGGTCAGTGCGATTCATGCGCCACACTCATCTTCTTTTTATGCCCGATGCGCCGTCTTCTCATACGGTTTTGGTATACTGATGCTGTGTGGTAGTGTAACATAACAGGACTTACGCGGTGGGCGTTTGGACCACGAACGCCACGACATGCGCGAACACCGCGAAACGGCCACTGCTGCCATGGATCAGGCGATCCCGTGTTTGGCGAGGGATATCGCCTCCGGCAGGGTGGAAGATTTCTATCTTTTTCACAAAAATGTTGCACTTTGTGCAACATTTTTTGTGAAAAAGATAAAAAGTGTACCATGCTGCCGCAGGCGAATCAGGCTTTCATCGGATGAAAGTCCCGCCTGGACACGCACCGCGTACGTCCTGTAACATAACAGGCATTATGTCGTCACGAACCGGAAGGACATTGCGCCTCCGGCAAAGATGAAATGCCCGGTTTACACATTCACTGCGTAAATCGTGTAACATAAGAACATTAAGGAGGTCATATGCAACGGATGCATCCATATGCACCCTGGATTATTCTGCTTCTGGTCATTTTGTTAGCACGCGGCTTCTATCTTACGCCCGTCCTCCTGCTGCTTATGCCGGCGGGCGGAGCCTATCTGCTCTACCAGGGCCTGCAGGTCTGGCGGGGTGAGGGTGGTCGTTTCTCCGCGCGGCGCGAAACCTACTGGCGGGGGCGGCGCATCGAATTGCCCGCGCGGCGTGAAGCGGGACTGCCGGCGTTGCGCTCAATTGGTCCCGCGCTGCCCTATCTCATCAGTGGTGCGGTGATTATGCTGATTGCACTGGGAACGCTGTTTGGGTAGTGACGTTTAGAAACCAGGACGGCTATGTCTGACACAATCGCCGCGATCTACCGCATCCTGCAACGGCACTTTGGCAGTAACCCGACGTGGTGGCCGATCTTCGGCGATGACGCGCCCTTTGAAATGCTGCTCGGCGCGGTGCTGGTGCAACAGACCCGCTGGGAAACGGTCGAGCAGGCGATTCTCCGGCTACGCGATGCCGGGTTGCTGCGTGTGCATGCGCTGGCCCAGGCGGATACCGGGGAGCTTGCACCGCTGCTCCGGCCCGCCGCTTTTCACACGCAGAAAGCCCCCGGACTTATTGCCATCAGCGCGTATATCTGCACCCACTATGCGGGCAGCACGGCGGCGATGCTGGCCCGCCCAACCGCGCCCCTCCGCCAGGAACTGCTCGGTCTGCCGCGCATCGGTCCCGAAACCGCCGACGTTGTGCTGCTCTATGCCGGGGAGCATCCGGTATTCGTCGTTGATGACTACACCCGGCGGCTCTTCGGGCGGGTACACCCGACGGTGCATACCCCGCCGCCCACCCGGTTCACCTGGGAGCGCGCCCGGTATAATATCGTGCAAAAGCAGATCGAGCAGGAACTGACGGCGGCGGCCACCCCAGCAGATGCCGAAACGCCGAATCAAACCGGGCTGTATGCCGACTACCACGCGCTGATCAACGAAGTCTGCGTACGCTACTGCCTGGCCCGGAATCCGCGCTGTGACGGGCCACCGGCGCGCCGCGTCTACAGCATTCAGGAGGGGCGCGAGTCCTACCTGGAACGCCACGACGGCTGCCCGCTCCGGGATATCTGCGCATTTTACCAGGCCCGGCGAACATAGCTCCCGATACAATCGTATATAATAGGGCGCGTGAGGGAAGGTTGCCCGGCGGGTAATGTTGCCCGCGCGGGAAAGAGCAAGAAAGGGAGCTTGATCGATGATGAACCTACGGTACGTTGTGCTCACGCTCGTGACACTGTTTGCGCTGGCCCTGGTCGGATGTGCTGCCCAGAACCCGGCGGCAGAGACACCCGAAGCCGAGGGGGGCGTCCCGGCACTGGAAGAAGGCGCGCCAGTCGAAGAGGGCACAACGATGGAAGAGGGCGAGGGTGTCACCGAAGAGGAGGGGATGGCTGAAGCGACGCCTGAGGGCGAGGCACTGGCTGAACCCATCGGAACGCCGGAGGAGACCCTGCCACCCATCAGTGATCAGCAGAGTGAACTGATTACCATCAACCAGTTTGGTGAGATTAGCCCGGAGAGTATTACCACCGATCCGGGGACGCAACTGGCGCTGGAACTTGCGAACCTGAGCAACAACGATGTCACCGTGCTCATCGAAGGCGACTATGGCGCTACCGGGACCATGTTGCCGTCCGCTATCGAAGTTGATAATTCGGTCACCTTCACCCGCCAGATGCTGCTGGCGCAGTTTGACGAGGCCGGCGAGTATGAACTGCGCTGCAGCAACAATAGCTGCAGTGGTAGCGTGACCATCGTTGTCGGCGAAGGCGAGACGACCGAAGAGACGATGGAAACCGAGGAAACCACCCCGGCAGAAGAGGGTGAAGAGGGCACAACTGAGGAAACCGAGCAGGAACTGCTGCCCACGCCCGAAGCATAAATTCACTGATCACTTTTGCCGACCAGCATTGCACTCGGTTAATCGGCATAACACAAAGCACTCGGACATACTGTCTCGAGTGCTTTGTGTTTCGTGGATAGATTTCCGTCGGGGCACGCTTCTGCGCGTCCGCAACCCGGTCGCTACGCCCAATTACCTTTCAAATAACCGGGCTTACGTGATGCCTGACCTGGAAGAGGATACCGCCTCCGGCAGGGTGGAAGAAACCATCCTTATTTCACAAAACATTTTCATCTTGTGAAAATGTTTTGTGAAATAAGATAAAAACGTACTCTGCTATTTGAAAGGTGCTGCCCCTACGCCGCCGTTGGTGCGGTTGGTCCCGCACCCGGTCCCCGCTGGCGGCGCAGTCGTCGCCGGCCCCACCAACCGAGCAGCAGCAGCGGTAGCCAGACCGGCGTCCAGATCAGCAGCACAATTGCCAGGTTGACCAATCCCTGCCCCAGTTCGACCAGGCTGCGCAATGCGTCACGCGCCACCACTAGCGGCTGCCAGGAACCCTGCGTGACAATCGGCGTCATCGGCACGGGCGACAGATACACATTGATCGTCGAGAGCGCCGCGCTCTGTTGCAAATACTCCATGCGCCCCTGGATCTGCTCAATCTGCCCCTGCACCTCGGTCAATGCCCGGTTAACCTCCAGCGCATCCGCAACCTCAACCGCCTGCTCCAGCAAGTTGCGCAACCGGTCGCGGGTCGCCTCCAGGTTGCCCAGGCGGGCGCGCAGATCGACAAACTCCTCCGTGACATCATCACCACTGACCGTGCGGGAGAGCACCTTCTTTGCCAACCCCTGCACGCCCGTCAGCGCTTCGTCAAAACGTTCGGCGGGCACGCGGAAGGTCATATTAGCGGTCATCCGCTCGTCGGTGCCGTTCATCTCCACCCGGACGACATAGCCACCCAGTGCCGCAACCTGTGCGCTCACGGCCGCCTCGGCTTCGCGCACATTCTCGACCTGGAGTGACAGATCGGCATTCTTGATGATCATCCGCTCAACAGCGTTCTGCTGTTGCGCGACATTGCTGACCGTCCCGCTCTCGTCGGCGGCATACTCCATCTCTTCCAGCGGCGCTGCGGCTGACTGGGGGGCCGGGCTCGCGGCCAGGCGGGGAGCGTTCTCACCCGTGGCAAGCCCCTGATCAACTTCGGTGAAGATCTCGGCAGTTTTCCCGCCCAGCATAGACAGGAAACTCACTGCGATGACCAGAATGACGATGATACCGACAGCAATCGCTGCCAGGGGACGAAATCTGCGCCAGTTCATTGGGTACTCCTTTTCTGTATCGGTGTATCGCTTGTTCTATGTGTGAGACGTTGCGGAGTACACGTTCGTTCCCGCTCGACATCATACGGGGACGCGTTAAGCAGGGTTTTATTCATCGTCCGGTGGATGCCAACCCACTAGAACCCATCGTTGGCGTGCAACAATTTGGTGTGGTCGGTTGAGGTCAAGAAGAGCGACAGTAGCGCGTCCGATAGTGGTCAAACCAATGATTAGAAGTCCATCGTCACTCCAACGGAAGTGATCACGCCAGCGTTGAGTACGAGGATTATACAGAGTGACGACTTCGCCGCTTTCAGGATCAGTCGCCTGAAGTTGCGCACCTTTCCGCTCATTGCATTCCCGGCACGAGCGCCAGAGATTATCGCGTTCAGTCAACCCACCGGCTACAATTGGCAGAATATGCTCAATGCTCAACAGGCTGCCGGTGATGCGCTCATCGCTGCGACAGTAGCCACACCGATGACCAGCGTCGGCACGGACCCGCGCTGCAAGCTGAACGGAAACATAGGGGCGACTCATGGATGCGGCACCGGCAACTGGTCGATCGGTGGCAGCGTATGTCCACGACTCTTGAGCAGCACAAACGCGTGTGCCTTGCGCACCATTAACGCCTCAGACTCAGCCTGGAGTGCTGTAAGCTGCGTCTCCTCTTCCGCTGTCATGGTGCCATCCTGTTGTCGCTTGACAAGCTCGTCGATCCGGTTGCTGCGCTCGGGTAGCTCAACACTCATGGCAATCGCACGGAGTACCTCATCGGAGAGATGTTCCATCGCATCAAGTTCAGCCTGGAGTGCCGATGGCAATAACGCTGCCAGATGTGGGGGAATAGTGCGCTCGAGCGACTGGGCAACAACCGCGTCCAGCGACTGCGCCGATGAGTGCGCGGCGGCTTCAAGCTGCTGGTAAAGCGTCTCGGGTATGGTAATCGTAATTGTGCGAACCGTCATCGGTATCTCCTTTCAGGGGTAGTGCTTCCATTATACCTATAGTTGATACGAGTTGCTGCCGCAGGCGAAACAGACTTCCATCAGATCAAACGTCCGGTTTAGAACTCAACCGCGTAACTCCTGTAGTTGACACGAGTTACGCGGTTGCTCACCCAAAAAAACATTTCGCCTCCGGCAGGGTGGAAGCTAACAGTTCTTGTTCACAAAAAAATTCACGTTGTGAATTTTTTGTGAACAAGAACAAAGCGTACCATGCTGCCGCAGGCGAGTCGGGCCGTTACCGGGCGCAAACGCTCAGTTTGCAGACCTACCGCGTAAGTCATGTAGTTGATCGGTTCAAGAAAATGCCGGATATTGTGATAAAGTGGTAGGGCATAGATCTATCTGAAACGGGCAGTAGCAATCTGAAAGCAGGATACCTGGGACGGGACGCGCAACAATGTGACCGCATGCCCTCCTTCCAAAGGGTGACAGCGCGAACGTCATACGCTAAACTGGATATCAGGATACCGCAGAATGATACAACAAGAGGGGGAGTATGAGCACTGGCACAACAGCGCTACTGATTGCAGATATGCAGACGGGCCTGTTCCATCTGCCCGATCCGGTCTACCAGGGTGAGACGCTGCCGGCAACCATTCGCCGCATACACACACGCGCAGACACGGCCCAGATTCCGACGATCTATGTGCAGCACAATACCGGCGGGGAACTGAACGGCACCCTGGCCTGGAAGATCCATCCGGACCTTGCACCCCGTGCCGGCGAGCCGGTCATCCAGAAGTACACACCGGATGCCTTCTATGAAACCAGCCTGCAGGCGCTGCTGGACGAGCGCAACATTCGCCACCTGCTGTTGACCGGCTTTGCAACCGACTACTGCATCGACACTACCTGCCGTCAGGCGTGGAGCCGGGGCTACCGGGTGACGCTGGTCAAAGGGGGGCATAGCACCCTGCCCAGTCCGCGGCTCTCTGCGCCGCAGATCATCGCCCCACCACGAGCATAGCTTGCAGCCGTTTGTGACGCTGGTTGGCGAGGATGAGCCGGCATTTTGATGGTCCGGCTCAGTTGCGTGACGGCTTGCGGGGCTCACTCAGCATCTGGAGGGAGTAGCGCACAATCACCGTCTTACCGGGTGAGGTCATATCGGCCAGCGCCAGCAACCCGGCATCGATATCCTCAAAGTAGAAGAAGTTAGCCATCATCTGGTTGAACATGCCTCCGCCGTGGTAAAACTGCTTCTCGGCCACGTAGACCATCACCAGATTGCGCATAACAACCTTCGACTTCTTGAGCACCTGCCCGGCGCAGACACCCAGCACCTGCTGCAGTTGGTCGTTTGGCTGCGGCACGCCCACCTGCATAAACTCGTCGTTCTCGCCAAAGTGGTCAAAGAAGAAGTCAAAGACCGGGCGAAACTCGGTGGCAGTCACCAGCTTCATCTTCAACTCTGCCAGTTTCTTAACGCTCTCCTGCATATGGTTCCTCCCTCCTGCCTGACAAGGACATGTAACAACGCACACTGCCTTAAGAATTGTATCATGTGTAGTTGCCCGGTCAGCGTTTCTTAAACACAAAAATATACTCATGCTTAAAGATATAAAACCCACCGACCAGGGCGCGATATTTCCATAACTCCTTCTGGTTGCGCTTGCCGGTGGTCTCTTCAAAATTCTTGACGATAATACTCTTGAGCAGAAAGCCACGTTGCAGCACCACATCCATCGTGCGGAAGCCCAGCGGGATCCACTCGCCCTGCGCATACTTATCGCCAATCACCAGCACCAGGTAGCGTCCCCGATCCAGCACCGGCGCGACCCGGTCGATCACCTGCCCCATCAAGGCCAGGAACGCCGCAACCGAAGCGGCATTGGAGAGATCCCGCGCATCGTCACTAAATTTGATAATATCGAAGTAGGGCGGGTGCAGCATTACCAGTTGCACCGCCTCCCGCCCGTAGCGCTGGAGCAGTTCCCGGTAATCGGTGCCGGTGCTGTCGCCCGTGACCACCGCGCTGACCACATTGTGGGCATTGGGCTCGGCGGCGATCAGGTGGCGCGCATGGTCGGCTACCTCCGGCTGCAGTTCCACGCCCAGGCTGTTGCGCCCCAGGCGTTGCGCCTCAATCAGCGTGGTACCCGCCCCGGCAAAGGCATCCAGCACCCAGTCGCCCTTTTTCGTGTAGCGGCGCATCATCTGGTAGGGGATCTGCGGGATAAAGTTGCCCCAGTAGCCCGCCCGGTGAACGCCGGTCTTGTCGCGGCGCTCTTCGATCCAGAGGCTGTCGGTGTAGATATCCTCGTACTCTTTCCAGCGATTGAGGTTAATATCATTGACCGCGCTGGTGCGCTCCTCGGCCACGCTGCGAGCCAGCCGGTCAAGGTAGTAGCGCGCCCGCTCCAGGGTTTGCGCGGCGGCGATCTGCTCCAACTCGCCGATCAGATAGTCCCGATGAAATGTCACTACCGCCGCACTCGGATCAACCGCGTGCAGGGTATGCGTGCCGTTACGCAGTTGTTGCTGCATGGCGGCAATCCGTACGCGTAGCGTTGCTATGGCATCGGACTGGTGGAACTGCTGGATGGTTTCGAGCAACCGGGCAGTATCGAGACGCACGGATAGATCGGCTCCGGCGGGTGGATTATCGGACTGAGATGAATAATTGGACATGGCTCGGGTGACGGCAGGTGTGCCTTCAGCAAGATTCTCACGCACCGCATTATAGCATCTGCCGGCAACTTCCCCGTAGATGAGCCGACCAGACGGGAGGGCATTTAGTGACAACCACGAAGATTACGAAGATCACGCAGGGATTGGCAGGTATCATCGGGTTCCGCATGCGGACGCGCAAAAGCGCGTCCCTACGGACCCGGCTGGTAACTAATACCAATGTGCCGTCCAATCAGCAATCAACCGGAACGAGCGCAACGAGCGCAGCAGCGGCACGTTCCCGTGTATCATCGCTACGTCCTCGGTATGCTCTGTGACTATGACAACACATTGGGATAAAACACAAGCAGCAAAGTTCGGGTATCATGGGGGCGGGCAGCCACAGGTGTCACGCACCGATGCAGTAGGAGCAGAGTCATGGACGCCGCTTTCACGCAGATCTTCACCTATGTCGGGCAAGTTATCCTGATCACCGCGACGCAACTGATCATTATGTTTGCGCCGGGTATTGGGCTGGCCCTGGGCATGCAATTCCTGGCGGGAACCATTCAGCGGCTGGCCTATCGCACCCTCGGGCGCGGGCTCTTCCTGGGGCTGTTTGGCTGGCTGGGTACCACCGTGCATGAACTGGGACATCTGGTCTTCTTGCTGCTCTTTGGACACCAGATCGTCGAGGTGCAGTTCTTCAACCCCGATCCCTACGCGCCCCAACTGGGCTATGTCAATGCGCGCTATGACCCGAACAGCGTCTACCAGAACATCGGCAAGTTCTTCGCCGGGATTGGTCCCATCCTGTTTGGCACCCTGCTGATCTACCTGGCTGCGCGGCTCCTGCTCGACCCGACGAGCTTTGTTCGGCTGGATATGGCCTCGGGTGTGCAGGGGTTGGCCGATCAGCCGGCGGACATCGGCGCACTGACGACGGCGGCAGTTGAGGGAGCATGGGCGTTTGCGACCTCCCTGCTCCGGGTGGATTACCTGCTGGACTGGCACTGGTATGCGTTTCTCTATCTGGCATTCGCAATTGGTAGTTCCATCCGGCTGAGCCCCGCCGATATTCAGGGGGCGACCTCCGGCTTCCTGACCATTCTCGGGCTGATGCTGCTCTTCAACCTGGCAACACTCTGGATGGCCGATGCGACCGCAACCATCCTGGGGATGATGAGCACATTCTATGGCTTTTTCTATGCGATTACCAGCATTGCGCTGGTGATGAATCTGGTAGCGCTGCTGCTGCTCTTCCTGCTGGCAGTGGTGCTGCCGGAACGCCGCTAGCCGCCCCGCGCCGGCCACCGGCTCATCAACCCGATGCCGGAGAAGACAAACAGCGCCCCGACGATATGAAACGGCGCAATCCCCTCGCCCAAAAAGAGAAACGAGAGCAGCGCCCCAAACACCGGCATCAGATGGATAAAGAGCCCCGCTCGGTTGGGGCCGATCCGCGCGACGCCGTTGTTCCAGGCGAGAAAGGCCAGGATCGAGGCAAACAGCGCCACATAGAGGATGCCCAGCAGGTTGGGCAGGTTGAACGATAGCACCGCCCCCTGGAGCGCGCGCAGCGTGTAGACCGGCAGCAGCAGTAACACGCCGACGATCACACTCCCCGTCAACATCGCCAGTTGCGGCAGATCGGCAGGCCGACGCTTCACCAGGATCGAGTAGATCGCCCAGGTGACCACCGCCACCAGCATCCAGACATCGCCGGGATTCAACTGGAGGCCGAGCAGCGTCGCCAGGCTGCCCCGCGCAATCAGGATCACCGCGCCCAGCAGCGAAACCCCAACCCCCAGGATCTGCCGCACCGTCAGCGTGTCACGGAAGACCAGCCAGGAGCCAAAGACAATCGCCACCGGCGTCAGCGCCAGAAAGAGCAGCGCATTCACGGCAGTGGTGGTCTGTAGCGCGGTGTAGACGCAGGTCTGAAACACGGCCATCCCGGTCAGGCCGAGCGCCCCGATCAGCTTCCACTCGCGCAGCAGTTGGGCGCGATACTGCCGCAACTGCGGATAACTGAGCGGCAGCAGCAGCGCCAGCGCCACCGTCCAGCGCCAGAAGTTCAGCGAGATGGGCGGAATATCGCCCCGCAGCGCGCGGCCCACCACAAAGTTGCCCGACCAGAAGAGCGCCGCGCCCGCCAGCGCCAGGTAGGGAAACAGCGTCTGCAGGCGGGTCACTGTCACAGTCATGGTTTGATCGTCGGATTGCATGGATTCTCGTTCTATTCAAAGATCTCGGCCACGCGGCAGGCAAAGCCCGGCAGCAGGTCCGGATGCACCAACATATCGGCATCTGTATATGTGCGCGCCATGCCATCGGGCGTATGCGCGATAATCTCACGGCTGCGCGGATAGACCACCCAGACGAGCAGCGTCCCCGCCGCCAGATACTCGCGTACCTTGTCCCGCACATCGGCGGCACTCGCATCCGGGGAAACCACTTCAACCGCCAGATCGGGGGCACATTCCCAGAATGCCACCGGGACACCGGTTTCCGGGATGCGCTCCGCCCGGACATAGGCCACATCGGGACCGCATACCGTATCCGGGTCGCGCATCAGCATAAATCCCGCTTCTACGCCGACATAACCACCCGGTCCCTGTTTCGCCCAACTGCGCAGATAACTGCCCAGCGTCAGCACAATCGCGCCATGTTCCCCGCCCGGTGGCATGGTTTCAACAACCTCCCCGCGCACCAGTTCCCGCCGCATCTCGGTCTCCGGCAACTGCCGGAACTCCGCAGCAGTCAGATGCGCCTGCGTGATGGTTTGCATACGTATCACCTCTCTGGCGTGCATTCTGCTCCCGCCGGTACCTGCGTTCGCCTATAATGTATACTACATCTCCAGAATTATCCAGCCATCGGGTGTGGCGCGCAAATGAGAGGAGCAATCAGCAATGTCGGCGACAACGATTGAATGCCCCGCCGCCCCGCCACCCCGCCGCCCCGCCTCCTCGCCTCCTCGCCTCCTCCTGATAAACCTGCTCGTTTTTCCAGGTTGCCCCCTCATCGAACGGGCGATGCCGCCACGCGCGCCGCACGCTATAGTAGGGTTACACACGATTTCGCCAAACCACTCCCTTAAACTGACAGGAGTTATGCGGGAGATCCAAACCAGGCGTTTGCCTGAGTGACCGGCCCGATTCGCCTGCGGCAGCATGGTACTTATTTCGATTTTTCCGCAATTGTTTGGCCTCCGGCCAAACAATTGCGGAAAAATCGAAATTGGACCTTCTTTTTCGGAAAACAGTTGCTCTGTGAGCAACTGTTTTCCGAAAAAGAAAAATATGTACCACGCTGCCGCAGGCGAGTCAGCCTTACATGTGGTCAAACATCCGGTTTGCCTACCCACTGCGTAACTCCTGAAAACTGAATTACCGAATTGCGGGAAAATCACCCGGAGGAGAAAATCTATGGAAAACCCGACACCCGAAATGCACCTCTTGAGTAGCCTGTCGAGCCAGATGGCCGACGCGGTGGAGCAGATTGGCCCGGCGCTGGTCATGGTCAACGGGCGGCAGCGCCAGTCCGCCAGCGGCATAGTCTACGCATCCGACCTGATCCTGACCGCCGACCATGTCCTGGAGCGCGAAGACAATCTGACCATCCAGACCTTTGATGAGCGCACGCTGGCGGCGCAGTTTGTGGGCCGCGATCATGTCTCCGATCTGGCAATCCTGCGCGTACCCGACCTGGGGCTGGACCCGGCCGCCACCGCGAGTGATCCGGCACGCGTAGGGCAGTTGATCCTGGCGGTAGGGCGACCATCTGCCGGCGGACCGATGGCAAGTATCGGCATTGTCAGCGCGGTGGGCGGGCCGCTGCGGATGCGGCGCGGGCGCATGCTGGAGCAGTACATCCGCACCGATGCCATTCCCTACCCCGGCTTCTCCGGCGGCCCGGTGATCGACGGGCGCGGCGCGGTGCTGGGCATCCTGACGACCGGGCTGATCGGTGGGGCGACCTTGGCTATTCCGACGGCGATTGCCTGGCGCGTGGCGGCGACCCTTTCGCAGCAGGGCTTTATCAAGCGTGGCTTCCTGGGCATCAGCAGCCAGCCGGTGCAGTTGCCGGAGGGCCAGCGGGCCGGGCGGGCGCAGGAGCAGGGGCTGCTGATTGTGCGCGTCGAGCCGGACAGCCCCGCCGCGCAGGGGGGCATGCTGCTGGGCGATATCCTGGTAAGCCTGGATGGACAACTGGTGGATGACACCGATGATCTGCAGGCGCTGTTGATGAGTGATCGTGCGGGCAAAACCGTTCCAGTGGAGGTGATTCGCGGCGGCACCCTTCAGACCCTGCAGGTGACGGTTGGACAACGTTAGTATTTGCCGGTGGGTGTGACTGATACATTTGACCAAACAGTCCAGATATTTCGGGTAGCAGCAAGGCTGTTGCTACAGCACGGTCCGGGAGTTGGAGTCCCGGCTTCAGCCGGTTTGCGGCCGTCAACCTGCTGATAAATGTTGAGAAATAACCGGATATACGATTCTTTGGAGTCCCGGCTTTAGCCGGATCAGACTTTCTCGGCAGTGTGCCGCTAGCCCGGCAAACATTCACCGGCTGATGAACGTTGAAAACATTACATTCGGTCAGCGTTGATCAGGAGTCCCGGCTTTAGCCGGATCAGACTTTCTCGGCAGTGTGCCGCTAGCCCGGCAGGCATTCACCGGCTGATGAACGTTGCAAACATTACATTCGGTCAGCGTTGATCAGAAGTCCCGGCTTCAGCCGGATCAGGCGTTCCCGGCAGTGTGCCGCTAGCCCGGCAGGCATTCACCGGCTAAAGCCGGGACTCCCGGATGGCATATCTGGCCGGTACATGTTTACCCTGTTCCCTGTCACCAATCCCCTGTTCCCTGATCTTGAGAGGAAATGGTATGATAACAGATACAATGGTTGAACCAGTTGTTGATGGAGTTCCGCACGTCGCCTCGGCCGCCATCGCGGAGATGATCGCGCGGGTGAAGCCGGGCGTGGTGCAGGTGCATAGCGGCCGGCACGGCGCGGGGTCGGGTATTGTCTGGCGTGCCAACGGGGGCATTCTCACGAATTTTCATGTGATTGCCGCCAGCGAGCGCGGCGCGCCGATCCAGGTGCTGCTGCCGGATGGTCGCAGCTTCCCTGCCCGCGTGCTCGACCGCAACCCCGCGCTGGATCTGGCAATGCTGGCGATTGACGCGCAGGATCTGCCGGCGGTGCCGGTGGGCGATTCCTCCCGGCTGCGGGTGGGTGAACTGGTCTTTGCCATCGGGCATCCCTGGGGACAGCGGGGGGTTGTCACCGCCGGGATCGTCAGTGCCCTGGGCGCGGTGCCGGTGCGCGACAGCAACCAGACCGCGCAGTACATTCGGTCGGATGTGCGGCTGGCACCGGGCAACTCCGGGGGGCCGCTGATCGATGCGCAGGGCAATGTGGTCGGGATCAATGCGATGATCTTTGGGGGCGATCTCTCAGTGGCGATCCCCAGCCATGTCGCCGGCGAGTGGGTGGCCGGGCCGCCGAGCCATCCGGTCTACCTGGGGGTGCAGGTGCAACTGGTAGAACTGCCGGCCACCACCCGCCAGGGCAGCCTGGCAGCGCGGGAGGCGGGACTGCTCGTAGTGGGCCTGCAGGCCGAAGGTCCGGCGGCCCGCGCCGATGTCATGATTGGCGATGTGCTGCTCGACATTGACGACACGCCGGTCACAGATGCCAACACGCTGCTGGGCGCGCTCTCCCGCAGCGCCACGCGGGGGCAGGCCCGCCTGCGGCTGCTGCGCGGCGGCAGCATCCAGGCAATCGAGGCTAACTTGAGCGGGCCGGAGCAGCCGGCATGATCCGCGTCTTTATCGCCGCCCTGACGCCGACCCTGCGCGCCGGGCTGCGCGCCATCCTGACCAGCGGCGAGTTGCAAGTCGTGGGCGAAACGGCCACGCTGACCGATCTGGCGGACGGACTGCCGGTGGATAGCGATGTGCTGGTGGTGGCGAATGAGGAACTGCTGGTCGAGCTTGCAGCGGCACCGGACAGTGCGCCGCTGCCGGCACTGCTGTTACTGACCGATACGCCGCAGCCGGTCGCTCGTCTGCCGGGGTTAAACCGGCGCGGCTGGGGCATTGTCGCGCCGGATGCCCCGGCCGCCGCGTTGCAGGCGGCCGGGGTTGCCGTGGCGCAAGGGCTGGTGGTACTACCGCTGGCGCTGTCGGGCCAACTCCTCAGCCAGACGCTGGAGGAAGAAGCGGAAGCGGACGCAGAACCGCTGGATGAGCCGTTAACGGCGCGCGAGCACGAGGTGCTGGAACTGCTGGGGCAGGGGCTGCCCAACAAACTGATCGCCCGGCAGCTTCAGATCAGCGAGCATACCGTCAAGTTTCATGTCTCGTCGATCTATGCCAAACTGGGCGCATCCAGCCGCACCGAGGCCATCAGCCGGGGCGCCCGGCGCGGGTTGATTACGTTGTAAGATGGTAATCGGCGCTCAGCGTTTAGCCGTCAGCATTCAGTATTCAGCTTTCAGCCGTCGGGCATCCGCCTGACGGTTGCTGTACAACAGCCGTCAGCATTCAGCTTTCAGCTTTCAGCCGTCGGGCATCCGCCTGACGGT
>Ga0207419_1001614_pt1 | contig 16373 bp, 12 predicted proteins | sample ElkSloMetagenome_4_FD_184723 | JGI IMG/M metagenome (GOLD analysis project Ga0207419, IMG submission 184723) | Hot spring microbial communities from Elkhorn Slough, Monterey Bay, USA - MD2A (version 2) | ecosystem: Environmental > Aquatic > Marine > Intertidal zone > Estuary: Microbial mat ...
CGGAGATTGTCACTGGCCTCATCCAGGCGACCCTGCATTGCCAGCACTCGGGCTTCGGCCTGAAGCAGCAGGGTTTCACGTCCCGGAAAGTCAAACGTTTCAAAAAATGCGTTCTTGTCTTCGAATAGCTGTTGGGCCTGCTCGAGTCGCCCCATGGACTCCAATAAACCCAGCTGCGAGAGTTCGAGGAAGGACTTCACCGGATCGGTGGTCCTGTCAACCTGCTCTCTTAGGAGTTCAAGGCCGGTCTTTGCTTGTTCCAATTTGCGGTGCAGATCAGCCTTGTAGGCGGTGACTTCAAGTGCATAAACCACTGGTGGCAACGCAGCACTGATTGCCGCGTCGTGTTCGTTCAGCAGATCCAGCGCCTGTTGAGGCTTGCCAACATTGGTCAACAGCAAGGTCTTGTCGAAAATCAGTTGCGCGAATTCCGTGCCGATCGGGTTTTCTGCCAGCACCTGATCGAGTAGTCGTGCAGCTTGGCCCGGGTCCCCACCAAACGTTTCTACACGAATCAACCCAAGCTCCGCTGCGAATGAACCTGAACCGATGAACTGAGCGTATTCATAGGCTTCCTTGGCCTGGTCAAATTGTCCGTGCCGCAGGTGCATATTGCCAAGCGAAACCCAGCCCGCCTGATCATCCGGCTGATCGGCCAGGTAGGCTTCCATTTGTTCGGTGGCAAGATCCAGGTTGCCGGCCAGTTCTTCGGTCTGTGCAAGCAGACGAAAGATCGTGCTGTTGTCGGGGTCAATCTGCTGCGCTTCGAGTAGGGCAGTGCGCGCATTTTCGGTATTGCCCTGGAACAGGAGATTCTGGGCCAGGGTAATCCAGGCCATTTCGCTTTCAGGATGAACCTGCGTCCACATATCCAGCACGCGTACGGCCTTATCCATGTCGCCCTCAATGGCATAGCCATTGGCGCGCAAGATAAACAGGGTATGGGTATCCAGTTTGTAGTCGAAGCGCAGTGCATTCTGGATCGCCTCGGCAGAGGCGGTAAGATCACCGCTCAGGCGATAAATGGCATGTAGCCAAAAGTAGGCTTGCGCAAATTCAGGATCCAGCTCCAGCGAATACTCAAGTTGTGTGATTGTCTCGGGATAGTCGTTGTCCAGCAACCAGGCCTGCATCGCATCGGACAGTGCTTTAAGCGCCCCGGGTTGGTCGCTGGCGGCTTCGGCCAGGGCAATCCGAACAAACGATTCCGGGTCCGTATCAAGGTCGCCGATCAGGCTTCCGCGAATGGCTTCGTTGAGTTCATCGACTGCCTGCACCAGATCGTTTCCATCGGCCAGGTGTTCTGCAATCTGGCGGCCGGTTTCTGCGCTGTACACACGTGCGGTCAACCGATAGCCACTGTCACTGCGTTCGAATTCACCGCGAATCAGGAATTCGGTGTTTGCTTCGCGCGCTATTTGCAGCGCCAGCGATAGCGGCTCGCCGATCGCACGTTCAAAGCCGGCTTCGCGCAGAGCCTGGATGTAGTTCAGGGAATAGGCAGATTCGGTCGATAGCAAAGGGTCGCGATTCAAATGCAAGCTAATCAACCATGGAATGACATAACTTTCCCATGCCGGCGATTCTGTGCCATCGGGACCCAGCATAGGCCAGAATGATGTCGATATCTGCTTGTGAAAACCTTCGCGCGCAACCTGGAAGACCTGCTCCTGTCCAGTCTCATCGATCAGCACCCGTTCTACCGTAGCGTCCTGGGCTTCTGCGGTCGTGCCCATCGGACTGATTTCGATGACCACAAACAGCAGCACTAAAGCCATCACAGCGTTGCCTGAAACAATCCATTTCTCGCTGGTTTTCCACTCATCACGGCCCGGTGCGCCGTGGTTCCAGGCCAGCACAGCGACGGCTGGTAGCAGTGCGGCCATTGCAACAAACACATAAAAAACGATGCTGCCCGGGATGCCAATCTGCCCGGTCACCCACTCGCCGATTTCGACCGTCATCCAGGTCGCGGCAATATATAGACCGACGATCTGCGGAACTCGTCGTGCCAGCAGTTGTTTTATAAACCCTTCAGATTCAGCCATAGCGAAGTTTTCGTGGTTTTTTTGATTATACGGTCAGTGTCAGTCAGACCGATGATGATTGGCCATCTTGTTCAATAGTCAGTGTCGGGTTGAAATTCGCGAGATAATAGGCTGTATGCATTGTAAGCAAGTACTGCTGGTATCCACGTTATGAAAGGGCATTCATATCAAGCCTTGAAAAAGAAATTCTGGCTGTTTCGAGCGTTCAACGCGCCGTTGCAGTGGATCGGTGAAAACTGGCCCTCTCAAAGCAGGCTAGGTAGCAGGGAGCTACTGTTTCAGAACCTGGTTCATAAACAACTGGACCGTATCGGATTTGATCAGCCACTTTATCCGGTACGGTGTGCGGCTGGCTACAGTTTTCTTTACCTTGTTGTTCGCGCACTGGAGGAACTGCCTGTTCGGCGCGTGCTTGAGCTTGGAGCCGGTGAATCGACTCACCTGCTCGACCATCTCTGTCGATTGAACGGTGCAAGTTGCGTCACACTTGAACACGATGAATTCTGGGCGTCAAAAATCGCTGACAAGGTGACTCAGCAGGTCATACACGCAGCGCTTGAACGACGAAAGGTGCTGGAGAAACCGGCAACGTGCTATCTAACTGACCAGCTTGATGCTGAGAGTCGATTTGACCTGTTGCTGGTCGATGGCCCACCGGGAGAAAAACGACATTCAAGGAGAGTTGCGCTGGAGTATATCGATCGGTTCATGAGTGAAGATTTCATCATCATCTTTGATGACGCAGAGCGAAGAGGTGAACTGGATACGATACAGGCAGCACTCAGTCTGATTGAATCGAAAGGATGGTCCTACAACGCACGCATGATTCAGAGTCTGAATAGTCAGTTCTTGATCGCTGGAGGCAAGTTCAGTCCTGCATTTTATTTTTAACCGTTTCTAAGCACTAGACAACCATTCCAGCAGCATGGCCGGACGCCCAGGCCCACTGGAAATTGTGTCCTCCAAGGTGCCCGGTGACATCAACGACTTCACCAATGAAGTAAATACCCGGATGTGATTTGCATTCCATGGTTTTCGACGACAGTTCGTCGGTATCCACGCCGCCGAGGGTGACTTCTGCGGTTCGATAGCCTTCGGTGTCGTCAGGCCATACAGACCAAGGCTGGAAGTGTTTCAGTATTGTCTTCATGTCCTCGCGGGTCAGCTGACCAAGCGGTTTGTTGTCCAGCCACAGTTCACACCAGCGTTCGGCTACTCGGCGGGTCAGGTGTTCGGCCAGGAAGTTCTTCAGGCTCAGTGCAGGTCGCTCTGTCCTGGCCTGTTCGATCAGCTCGCCAAGGTCATGGTCGGGAAACAAGTCGATAAACAATGGCTGGCCGGTCTGCCAGTATGACGAGGCCTGCAGGATGGCCGGTCCGCTCAGGCCCTTGTGAGTAAACAGGATGTTTTCACGGAAGTCAGGCCCGTCGGCGTGTGTTCGGCTATCAAGCGAGACGCCTGCCAGGCCATCGAACTGAACCAGTTTACGTTCGCTCATGACCACTGGCACCAGTGCAGCGCTGGTCGGCTGCACGTGCAAGCCCAGTGAGCGCGCAAAGTCAAAGCCGAACCCGGTTGCACCCATGCGGGGTATCGAGTAACCGCCGGTAGCAATCACGATCGATTCGCACTGCATCTGGCCGAGCGGGCTGTTGAAGGTGTGCGGGGGCCCTAATTCTAGAATGTCGACAGCGCAATGCGTATGAACTTCGGCCCCGGCTGCATTGCATTCGTCCAATAGCAGTCGAACGATATCCTTCGAGCTGCGGTCGCAGAACAATTGGCCCAGCGTTTTCTCGTGATAAGGAATGCCATGAGCCTCGACCAGGTCAATGAAATCAGCCGGCGTATAGCGACTCAGTGCAGACTTCATGAAGTGCGGATTGGTCGAGATAAAATTCTCGGGCGTGGAATACAGGTTGGTGAAGTTGCAGCGGCCACCGCCTGACATCAGAATCTTCTTGCCGACCTTATTGGCATGATCCAATACCAGCACGCGTCGCCCGCGTTGGCCGGCGGCAATGGCACACATCAAGCCAGCTGCGCCGGCACCGATGATGACTACATCGTAGTCTGACTGATTGGATTGAAGGCTCATGGCAGCAGTCTAACCGGCAGTCCGGTCCTTTTGGAGCGCTGGCAATTGGAACGGTATACTTTCAAAAGCTGTTGTTAGCGTCGCGTGACCGCGTGGAGTCTGAATCCGTGAACAATCATTGTTTTGTCCTGGTCTTGGCCGTTTTGCAATGCACTGTCGTCTTCGCAGAGCCCGGCACTCCGTTACCGATCGAGCATGGGAGCTTTGCGGTGGATGGTCGTGCCCTGAGCTATTTCTGCGTAGGCAAGGGCTCGCACACGCTGATCCTCGAAGCACCGTCGGGCATTTCGAATGCCGAAGCCTATCAAAATGTACTGCCAACGCTGGCAGCGGACTACCGGGTCTGTGCTTACGAGCGGGCGGCGTATGGCGGCAGCCCACCGCTTCCGGAAGGCATGGTGCAATCACTCAATGACTACGCTCGCGAGCTCGGTCATTTCCTGGCTCTGGAAACCATACCGAAACCGGTCTACCTGCTCGGCTATTCCTATGGTGGGTTCGTTGCGCGCTATTTCACCGCACATCACCCGGAACAAGTTCGAGGCATCGTCCTGATCGATTCACCGCATGTGAAGTGGATGCGGCGCATGCAAGAAGACCTTTCGGCTGAGGACTGGGAAAAGGTCGAGGATATTCTGCGCTGGTTCATCGACAACCGCGGCCATGATGCCTGGATCAGCAGTTTTGAGATGGAGGCAGCACCACTATTGCCCGAAGATCTGCCCGTCGCGGTCATCACTCGAACCCAGGATCACGAACGGATGCTGCAGTCTGGCATCAGCCAGGCGGGCTATCGCGTGTATAACGACCTGCACTATGAACTAGCGCCGAAACTGCTGAAGCTTACCAAGCGTACCCGGGCATTCACTGCGAGCAAGAGCCAGCATTTCATCCCGGATACCGAGCCCGAGATCGTGTTCGAAGCGATTGATGCGGTGATCGAAATGAGTCATCAGAGCGAACGATAATCAGGCAAAGGCTTGACCAGTGGTTGCTTTACGTTTCCCTATTGCTTGAATCACGAGCAGTACCGCTCTGCAGTTGCTGAATGTTCAAGGAAAGACTGGATGTTAGGCCGTCTGGTACTCGCTGCCTTCTTCGTGAACGCCGATGGGTCGGCTGTTGGAGCGCAGCCAATCAACAATCTGATTTTCTTTCAGCTCTCCAGAAGCCAGGGCGAGAAAAAATGGATATAGATCGACATCTGAACTTAGCAGTTGAAAGTTATTCAGCTCCAGAAAAAGTTCGCAAATCACTGCTGCGGTGCGTTTATTCCCATCAATAAACGGATGATTTCGTGATAGCCCAAAGGCATAAGCGGCTGCAAGTTCAGGTATATCGGTTGAAGCATCTCGATAGGCAAATTTCTGACGGGGTCGTTCTGCAGCTGACTCCAACATTGCTTGATCACGAACGCCCTCCAATCCACCATGTTCGGCAAGCTGGCGCTGATGAATGGATTCGATAAGCCTCAGTGAAATCCAGGTTGGTTCTTTCATCAACTTATTCGGCCAGCTTTTTCAGCAGGTTCCGGCGTTTGCGCATAATCTTTTCGGCAACATCCATCTGCTCTGAAAATTCAGGGTCATAGGGAGTCAGCGTGATGCCGTCTGGTGTTTCCAGCACCATCAATTCATCTCCGCGCTGGACGCGCAGTTTTTCCAGCAGTTCTTTGGGCAATATGACGCCGGTTGAATTGCCGACAGTAGTCACTTTTAAGGTGCGGTTTGGCATTGGAATGGCCGGAAGCTGCGTGGTTTATTAATATAACAAAAGTTATAACTTCGAGTCAATCGCGAAAAAAGGGCGCCAAAGCGCCCCTGCGATTCAATCGAAATGATTCGATCAGTATTTGATCGTGCAACCATACGGACGGGTCACCGGTTCGGCGACCGGTTCTCCAGCCGCCAGATTGCCCAAGGCTGCAACGACGTATTGCGTCGCATCAGGAATGTCATCCGGGTTGGCGCTCGGGTTCGAGTCGATCCCGCCCATGTAGACCAGCGTGCCTTGCTCGTCGATGATGTACATGTGCGGTGTCACCTGTGCCGAATAGGCACGGCCCATGTCACCGGATTCATCCAGCAATATTGCCGTGGGTGCAGCAGAGCGATCGCTGGTCAACTGATTGGCCTGTTCCGGTGACACATGACCCTGAGCGCCCGGCTTGGAGGAAATCACGCTGAGCCAGACCGCGTCATGCTCATTGCGCGCCATGCGCTGCTGGTTCTGCATATTTTCAGCACTGTAGTGTTTGACAACAAACGGGCAGTCGTGATTGGTCCATTCAAGAATGACCTTCTGACCGGCGAAGTCCGACAGGCTGTGGACCTGGCCGTTGCTGTCCACAACTTCAAAATCAGGTGCGGGCTGACCGATTTCAGGCACGGCCAGGACCAGGGTCGCAGCAGCTAGCAAACCACTAGCCAGTAACGTTTGAATCAATCGCATCGTATGCTCCTCTTCATTTATGAATGGTCATGCTAAAAATCATGTATCAATAGACCGTCATTGGTCAATCAGGGTTCCAACATGCCGATCACCAGCCCAGGCGTCAGAATCTGAGGCAGCACGTGCGGTTCGGGGTTGGCCTGGCCCGGCGGATAGTAGACGTATAGGGGTACGCCGTTGCGACCGTACTGGGCCAGGTATGCGGTAATGTCGTCATCGCGGCGCGTCCAGTCGCCTTTCAAATACACCACATCGCGGTCGGCCAGTGCATCGCGCACCTCGTCGTTGCTCAGCGCAATGCGCTCATTGACCAGGCAGGTCACACACCAGTCAGCGGTCATATTGACCAGCGCACCGCGTGAAGGATCGGCCTGGATTTCGGCCAGCAGGGAAGGGCTCCAGGCTTGCCACCAGACATTCTCGGGCTCGGTCTTGTTTGGAGCGGAGCGTTCGGCGGCCACAACCGCAAACACGGCAATCATCAAACTCAGGCCGATGGCTGAATGACGGAGCGCGGACCAGCCGCCGCTGGATGCTGTTGAAGCGCTACGTCGCTGGCCAAGCCAGATCGCAAACACCAGCATGACCAGACCGACCAGCACGGCTGCCAATGCATCGGCACCGGCCTGTCGGCCGAGCACCCACAGCAGCCAGACCACGGTCAGGTACAGCGGGAAGGCCATGGCCTGCTTGAAGGTATCCATCCACGCCCCCGGCTTGGGCAGCCAGCGGGCCAGGGCTGGCATCACGCTGACTAACAGCATCGGCAGCGCCAGGCCGAAGCCCAGCGCAACAAAGATCAGCAGCGCCTGAATCGTAGGCAAGGTCACGGCCACGCCCAGCGCGGTCCCCATGAACGGCGCAGTGCACGGGCTGGCCACCACCGTGGCCAGTACGCCGGTAAAGAACGATCCGCGCAGGCCTTGCTGCTCGGTCAACCCCTGACCCAGACCCATCCAGCGCGTGCCAACCTCGATCATGCCGGACAGCGACAGACCCATGACGAAAAACAGATAGACCAACGCGGCGATGAACCAGGGCGACTGTAGCTGGAAGCCCCAGCCAATTGCTTCACCGGCGGCCCGCAGAACCAGTAGGACGCCGGCCAGCAGTGCAAATGACAGGATCACGCCGAGTGTGTACGCGACACCTTGAGTAGCGTGCGATTGGCCCGGGGATGAAACCAGGCTCATGGCTTTCAGCGACAGCACCGGAAAAACGCACGGCATCAGGTTCAGCAGCATGCCGCCGCCAAGGGCCAGCAATACAACCCATAGCAATGGCGGGGGCGCTGCTGCCTTATTGATCGGCAGATCCGGGGCCTCGCTTTGCAGCGTATCGGGCAGGGCACTGATTTCGAACGCGCGTTGATTTGCCTCGTCGACCAGCAACAGAGACAGTTGTTCAGGTGCGCGACTGAAAAACGGCGACAGCGGCTGACTGATCTGGATCAGGCGCTGGCCGTCCACATCCTGTTGGACCAGAAATGCATCGGCGGCATGTTCAACCAGGCTGGCCACTGCCGGAAAAAAATCGAGCGGACCAGCATCCAGCGTAATGTCGGGTTCGATCTGAACGCTGAGCTGCCCGCCTTCGGTGGTAAAGCGCGCCGGCCAGTCGACCACGGTCGGTCTGCGTCGGTCGACTTCGTCAAACAGGGAGGCGAATTCTGAACGTGCTGTGGGTGATTGATCCACAACAGGCAGCGTCAAGCTCAGCTCGGCATCGCCCGGAATACAGATGATTTCGCAGATCAACCAGTCGGCGCGTAGCCTGAGTTCAAGTGCCTGACCTCTTGGCCAGTCCTGCGGCACCATGATGGTGACCGGCAATAGAATGTGATCGGAATAGCCGTAATTGACCAGATGTTCGACCGGGATACGCTCTGGCCACGGCCATTCGATCGGCCCCGCCTCGACGCCTTCAGGCAGCTGCCAGGTGAACCTGGTCTCCAGCCCGGAATCGCCCGGATTGATCCAGTAGGTATGCCAATTCGGATCGTGCTGCATCGACAGGCCGACGCGGAAGGCCTGGCCGGGCTGTATCGCGTCGACCTCGCTGATGAGCTTCACCACGATGTGATCGCGGGTGATCGGGCCGGACGTGGCTGCCTGCAGCGGCAATACAAACGCCAAAAGGAACAGGATCAGACTGGTTCGAATCATGCAAATCATCAGTTTTTATACACTTGGTTCTGCTGCGAATCCATTCACGACTGGATGGAAAGTGCTTTTGTCCTAATCGTTATCGAGATAAGACCGTGCAAACAGCACTATATTGCATTGGCTTTGCCGCAGAGTCGCTACACTTCAATCAATTGAACGAGCATACAGGAGCCCCTGCATGAACATTTCGACCCCCGATCTTTGCGACGAACACTCCGATCAGGTCCGCGTGGTCACTGGATTGAACTGGCAGCACTTCGGTGGCCAGCATGCGTTCGGCGGTCAAATCGAAACCGTGCGCTGCTTTGAGGACAACTCGGTCTTGAAGCAGCAGTTGTTCAGCCGCGGCGAAGGGAAAGTCCTGGTCGTCGACGGCGGTGGTTCGATGCGCCATGCCTTGATTGGCGACCTGATTGGTGCTGAAGCGGTCAACAACGGCTGGGCTGGCGTCATTATTCACGGTGCCTGCCGCGACGTGGATGAATTGGCCAAGCTGGAGATCGGGATCCTTGCGTTGGGTGCAGTACCGATCAAAAGCGTTCGTCGTGGCGAAGGACAGCTCAATATTCCGATCCATTTCGGCGGTGTCTCGTTTCACCCGGGCGATTTCGTGTACGCCGACCGCAACGGCGTGATCGCTTCAGGCCAGGCGCTTGTTTGAGTATTCAGGGCATGCCGGACTCAATACCCTTCAACAACACCTATGCCCGACTACCTGCCAGGCTGTTCGAGCGGTGCTCGCCACAGCCGGTCCCCGGACCAAGGCTGATTGCATTCAACCATCCGCTTGCTGAACAGCTGGAACTCGGACTAGGTGATGCTTCGTCAGCGCAGCTCGCCGAGTGGTTTTCCGGCAATGCCCTGCCCACAGGCGCAGATCCACTGGCCATGGCCTATGCCGGGCACCAGTTCGGCCATTTCGTGCCGCAGCTTGGTGACGGGCGTGCCCTATTGCTGGGCGAAGTGACTGACCCGAACGGGCAGCAATGGGATATTCAGCTCAAGGGCAGCGGTCGCACGCCGTTTTCGCGGGGTGGCGACGGGCGCTCGGCGCTGGGACCGGTGATTCGCGAGTACCTGGTATCCGAGGCCATGCAGGCGCTGGGCGTACCGACGACACGTGCGCTGGCGGCGGTCACGACCGGTGAGGTGGTGCAACGTGGTGGCGAGGTGCCGGGCGGTATTCTTACCCGCGTGGCACGTGGCCATCTACGTGTCGGTACCTTCCAGTACTTTGCCGCCCGTGAAGACGTTGAAGCGCTCCAGACGTTAGTGGGCTACGCTTGCGCTCGGCTATATCCGGATTTGAGGGGTGCCGAACACCAGGCGCTGGGCCTGGTCGAGCAGGTCATGCATGCGCAGGTAAGGCTGGTAGCGCAGTGGCTGTCGATCGGCTTTATCCACGGCGTCATGAACACAGACAATTGCGCGATTTCCGGTGAAACCATCGACTATGGGCCGTGCGCCTTTCTCGATGAATACCATCCGGAAAAGGTATTCAGCTCGATTGACCGCAACGGCCGCTACGCCTACGCCAATCAGCCCAGTATTCTTCTCTGGAACCTGGCCCGCTTGGGCGAGGCGCTGCTGCCGGTGATCGCGCGTGATGAATCAGTTGCCATCGAGCGCGTCAATGAGATGCTGTCGGGTTATCCCGAATTGTTCAAGCAGCAGTGGCTGAATTCCATGCGGCCCAAGCTGGGATTAACCAACAGGCCGGATGTGTCCGACTCAGTGGATGCGGACTTGATCCAGGGCTTTCTGGACTTGCTCCAGGTTGAAGGGGCCGACTTCACCGTCGCATTTCGCACACTGAGTCATGCGGTCAATGACCCACAGGCTTTAACAGACCTGGCCGTGACGCTGGGCTGGAAACCATCGGCCTGGACAAACTGGAAGGACCAATGGTTTGCGCGGCTAGAACAGGCGCCGGGTTCGCTCGAGGAGTGCCAGCAGCGGATGTTACAGACCAACCCGGCCGTAATCCCGCGTAACCATCAAATCGAACGCGCAATCCAGGCGGCCGAGCAGCAGGCAGATTTTTCCGTTTTTGAACAGCTGCAAGCCGGATTGGCGGAACCGTTCGAAGACAACCCGGAGTTCGAGGCATTTCGATCACCACCCAAATCGAATGAGCGGGTGTTAGAAACTTTTTGTGGGACTTGAACGAACCAGCCTGAACTGCGGGAGATTGGTTTTTTTAATCGGAAACAAATGTGTCGTTGATCAACTGCTGAAGTACTATTGTTCAGCCAAAAATCAATTGAAGAAGGAGAGCCTGAAGATGTTTCGACTGAATTGTTTTTTGTTTTTGCTCGTTACGATGAACCCCATCGCCTTTGCAGGTTCATTTGTCGAACCGGCCGATGCCGTTGAGTCCTACATCACTGGCGTTAGCTCGGGTTCGGGCGCTCACATCACGGCAGCTTATGCCGACAATGCGGAAATCCAATACTACGATCAGAATGGCGATTATCAGTATTTCTCACGCGATTCGTTTGCCGAGGTGGTCAACAGCGGCAACCAATGGGACGCCAGGATCGAAATCACCAACATGCTGGTCACCGGTCGGGCAGCCAACGCCACGGTAGAATTTACCTGGGGAGCCAACGGCGAAAACGGCTACGTTGATTATCTGAACCTGATCAAGACCGACGCCGGCTGGACGATCACCAACAAGGTCGCTCAGTACATTCAACGGGACTAATTGCCTACATCTGGCACCTGCAATACTGGCTCGGCAGGTCGGTCTGCTGAATGGTTTGTATACCGTGCCGGATTGAACGGCCCAATGGATCGATTGATGAAAGTACTGTGTGTCACCCGGCACTTGGTTGAACCAGGCGCATCATATTGCTGATCATGATCCGATTGGTGCCTTTCCGTTTCCCTTCAAACATCGCTTCGTCGGCTCGCTGAAGGCCGGCATCAATCGTGTCATTGACCTGGGCGATGCCGAAGCTCAATGAGACGGGTAAATCACCCACCGACGTTTCGACAGGCCTGGCGGTCAGTGCCACGCGCAGGCGCTCAATGACGGCACGGGCCTGATTGGCGGTGGTATCGGGCAGCAGCAAGACAAATTCCTCACCGCCCCAGCGGCAGGCAAGATCAATTTCACGCAGATTTCTGCGAATGCGCCGCGACAATTCCTTCAGCACTTCATCACCAACCAGGTGTCCATATTGGTCATTGATCGGCTTGAACTTGTCGATATCGGCCATGACCAACGTCAGCGGCTGATCATTTCTGATGCGCCGCGCATTTTCATGCTCGGAGGCTTGCTCGAACGAGCGGCGATTCAGCAGGCCGGTCAGCGAATCCCGATTGGCAAGATGGGTGACCTGTTCGACCGCATCCTTGAGCTCCTGGTTGCGAACTGCAAGATCGCGCTGCAGCTGGGATTTGACGCGATAATTGCGCCAGGTAACCAGGCTGCCGGCAAAAATTGTCAGCAATGCAATGCCGGCCACAATCAACAATGACTCGCGCTGGTTCAGCTGCGTAGCCTGAAGTTCGTTCTGCAGTTGCAGCATGGCCATTTCGCTGGCCTGCTGCTCTACTTGATACTGAACTTCGAGCTGCTGGATCGCCTCGCTGCGCTCGGTATTGAGGATGTCTTCATTCAGTGCCTGCTGTCGGCGCAGCAAAGTGTATGCAAGCTCATAGTTTCCGCTTTGGCTGTGCAGTTGCACCGTTTTGTCCAATAGCTCGGCTTCGACAAATGGCAGCACGTTTTCGACCAGCGGCAGGGCTCGTTGATAAAGCTCCAGGGCCTCTTCATTCTCGCCCTGCGCCACGCGCAGATCGCCGACCGTCATTAATGTGCCCGCCAACAGTCGCGGATGATTCAGCGATTCAGCAATAGGCAGTGCTTCGCTGCAGGCGCCGTTGGCCAGATCCAGCTGGCCTACTGCGATGAACTGCTTGCACAGATTAGCCAGTTGATTGGCAATTTGTGGCTGGTGCTGTTGCTCACGCGCCAATCCCAATGCACCCTGATGCAGTTCGATGCTTTGGTTGGGGCCTTCCAGATCTGCGGCAATCAACGCCAGATTGCTTTTGATCGAAAGCTCCAGGTTGTCGTTGCCGGCAGTGCGTGCCAGCGGCAGCGCCTGTTGGTAATAGTCACGCGCGCGCACCGCATCGTTCAGCAGATTGTGTGCAACGCCCAGTGCATTGACGGTCAGCGCAAGGCTGCCCACATCGTCGCTCGATTCCAGCACCCGTCGGGCGTTGTGAAAATGGCCGATCGCAGTTGCGATTTCGCCCTGCTCGGCCAGGATCGTGCCCTGTAAATGCTGGGCACGTCCTTCCAGAGAACGGTCATCCAACTGCTGCGCCAGTACCTTCATTCGCTGTGCGTGCTGAATCGCCTGATCCAGCCAACCCTGGTCGCGCGCAATCCGCGTCGCCAGATCAGCCATTTCAAGACGGAGTGCTGGAGAATGGGGTTCATCCAGTGCTGCCACCAGACCATTGATTGCTGCTTCCGGATCCTGAAAGCGAAGCGCCTCGGCCTGCTGCAGCACCGGATGCATGAGATCCGCCTCTGCAGGTTCGGTCGCTGCCGACAATTCGCTGCCGACCAGAATGCACGTCAGCAAAAGCGCAATGGCGAGCATGGTGTCTGTTATTGGACGCATGGTTCTGTCCGCTATGAATTCACACTAAGCGATACAACTATCGCGCCGAAGGTGAACTGATAGGAAACTGCATCACAAAAAAGCAGGTAAAAAGTGATTTAGTCCAATAATCAAGACATCGAGCGACTGCCGGTCGGCAAATTTAGGTCTTGATTGTTCATGGCCAACGTTGAATAGGTCGATCGAATAGGCGAGCGCCCATGGACCGGGCATGAACCGTTCTTAATCAGCCGGGTTGGATTGAATCCACTGCATCAATCCCGTGCAAACAAATCAGACTCGAATCCATCCGAAAAAATCTCTGAAGGCACGAATGCATGCACCCGCCCGGAAAAACCGGGGAACAGTGGTGGCGAAACAAAGGATGCGCCCGAGATAGGATTCCCCTTCAGGATCAGCCCGTTGGTTGCGGCCAGTGAACCGCCCACGCCAAAGCGGATTTCGGTCAGGGGATCAAAGGTGGTCGGAAGAAACACAGTGTCTTGAATCTTCAGTAACGAGCCACCCATGCGGTACAGATAAACGGCCTGATGGTCACTCCTGTTAAAGGAGCCCAATGCCGATGCGGCCAGCGTCGTATCGCTCAGCCAGGCCAGCTGTTGACCCAGACGGTCAAGGGAATCCCCGTCCGAGGCAATCAACACGTGTTCCGCCTCCCAGGCTTCCGGGCCGCCTTGATTCCGGTTCAGGATCAACACCGCACCTTGTTCACTGTCAGAAGACTCGACGACGCCGATCGCTGCGCGATCACCCTGCACCGATAGGTCGTTGATCAGATTCGGTTCGGTGATATAACCACCCTCCGGCGCCCAGCCCGGGATGCCCGCGACTTCGCCGCGCCTCAGCAACCTGACCGAATCGTCATCGACACCGAGAATGCTTCCCGACTGACCGTAGATCGCCAACAGGTCCCCATCAAGGTCGACGATCGCACCGAGGTTCACATCGCTGAGGTCACCATCCACTGCAAACGTCGCTCCCCAGGCATCCGGGCCTCCTTGATTCTGTTCATATACGTACACGCTTCCCCCGCTGCTGTTGGGTGAGCCGACAGCGATTCGATCGTCGGACAGCGCCAACGACGTTCCAAAATTTTCGATTCCGGGTTCGCTGAGACTGGTCACGAGGCTCCAGATACCGGGCGTGACCGCATCAAGCTCGTACACGTCCACGACGCCGTTGTTGGTGACGGCGGCCAGTGGTCTATCGATGGCGATGGGCTGCGCTTGTGTAGGTATCGACAGGTCGGGCGGTTCATACAGCGATGATTTTGATGAATCAAACACAAAGCTGGAATCGCCCTGCTGTTGAAACCAGTCCACCCGCGATGCGCCAGGCGAGCGCACCATCAGCCAGTTCCCGTCCAGTGCAATGGCATCGCCGAAGCGTTCGCTTTCGGTTGGGGTCGACGCGCGCAGTACGCTGGCTTCAGGTTCTGTAGTTGGACAAAAGCGGCTGCGCACGCCTTGTGCGGTAAATTCCTGGTTCCAGACTTTGACCTCGTCCATGGCGCCCGCCCAATTGCGTTGCCCGAACTGGCTGGGTTTGCCAACAAAAAACTCGGTTGGGGTCCGGTTGTCGAACACGGACGGCATGGGCGCGCTATCGACCAACTCGCAGTCGACGTACAGCCGGAGTTCCCCGGGAATACGCCAGGTCAGTGCGACGTGAACCCACTGATCGGCCACGACGGTGCCACCGCGCACTTCACGACGTTCCAGACCATCCTGCCAGATCGCATAGAACTCGCCCTCGAATATCGCGGTATGGATCTCCAGCGCCTCACCGGCTGCACCAAAGCCGTTGTAATCGGGTGATGGTGCGCCGGAGAAGTCACTCTCATACACTGCAATCCTGGCGCCATCGGCCGCTGCAGGCCGCAGCCAATGGCCGAGGGAGCCACGAGTCTTCGGCAACGCTGCATTGTGCGTGGCATGCTGATCGATACCATTGAAGTCAAGCGCTCTGCCGAACACACCCGGGCGCCATTCGCTGCCGTCTTGCGGGAAATTCACCAGCGTACCGGACACACCGCCGATTGCGGAAGGCAGCACGCCGGTGTCCTCGTCGATCCACGGCTCCATTGACCAGTGCATGGCCAATTCCGGCGGCCCACCCGCGCTTAGCGCGCCGCATAGCAGGCCGAGTCCAACTGCAATGGACAGCCTGATGCGATACAAATAGTGCTGTCTCGATGAAGTAGCGTTGTTCAAGGTCATCATGATTTGTTGCCCTTGGCAGGGCTTGAGTCCAATTTCATTATAGGGATTAACGAAGTGGATCAAGATTTTGTGCCATTCAATCGGAAAAACTTGGATTTGAAGGATTGCCTTGGTTCCACGACACGCTGGTACAACGACGACAGTAAACAAGCTGGGCCATTACGGACATTCACTCAGCCAGAGTCAATCCATGTGCCCGCACGATGCTGGCTTGGGGATCAGGATGTTCAATACGACAGAAGATAGACCACGTCTTGCGATCAAGGACTACGAGGAAATGATGGGAAATGGTGGCTACGGGTGGACTTGAACCACCGACCTCAGCATTATGAGTGCCGCGCTCTAACCAGCTGAGCTACGTAGCCAAAAGCAAGCCGAGTATTTTTGCTTGACTGGACAGCGATGTCAATACCATTTCACTGGATTGCGATGCAATTCGAGATTCATTGCGGGCTGAGTCGGGTCTGCCCGGCGCTGTTCGCAAGCTGAAACTGCAGTCTGAATAACGCTGTCAACTTTACAACAGCGCTAAATTGCTTATCCGTGGTCGTTCGGCTTGCGTCAGACAAGCGAACGCGACGCGACTACAATGGCGAGATAAAAAATAACACCGGGTAGAGCGACATGGTTGATCTGATCAACGATCCCAACGATGAATATCCAGAAGAAACGCGCGAGTGGCTGGAGTCACTGGCCGCGGTTATCGACCGCCAGGGTGCTGAGCGTGCGCATTTTCTGCTGGA
>Ga0207419_1001615_pt1 | contig 16366 bp, 14 predicted proteins | sample ElkSloMetagenome_4_FD_184723 | JGI IMG/M metagenome (GOLD analysis project Ga0207419, IMG submission 184723) | Hot spring microbial communities from Elkhorn Slough, Monterey Bay, USA - MD2A (version 2) | ecosystem: Environmental > Aquatic > Marine > Intertidal zone > Estuary: Microbial mat ...
ATCAAGCTTATTTCTCCAAAATCTAACTTTATCAGCCTACCTTCTTTGTCGTATTTTTCTATGTTCATGCCATAGTCTACAGCATCGGGCTTAACCTTGGTAAAAACTGCTACTCCGCTGTATCCCTTTTTTTCTGCGGGAAACCAATAGCACTCGTATCCCAAATCTGTAAAAACAGAAACGTCTAATTGATCAGGTGTAGCCTTTATTTCTTGTAAGCAAACAATATCTGGGTTTTCTTCTTGCAGCCATTCATCTAGCCCCTTTTTTAAAGCTGCTCTTACACCGTTAATATTATAGCTGATTAAGTTTCTTGTCGTCATTTAGTTATTACCAGTTTATCTCAGTCTCAAAATATTCTATAATGTGCATTTTAAGAAAAGCTTCTTGCGAAAGCAAATCTATATAAGGAAGCTTCTTTTTGAGTTCCCAATGCGGCCAGCCATTTTTATCTAAGCCATTTAGCTCATAGTAACCTGATAGAGAAAGCACTTTACAAATCGCTATGTGCATTAAGTCTTGTTTTTCCTCTTTACTATAGTATTGCTTGCCTTGTCCGAGTTCTTGAACTCCGATCAAAAAAAGTATTGCATTTAAATCTGGTGTTTTCACACCTAAGTTTCTGGAAAGTTTAGTACAAAGCACCTCCCATTGCTGCTCAAGTGTGAGTTGGTTTTTTATATTATGGTTTAGCATTTTTTCAATTCTATTATCATTTAAAAAAAATTACCCTATTAAAAATAAGGATACTTGGCTTTCACAAAAAGTAATCATGCAAATCTTGCCAATTATCAAACCTTCTGTAACAATCTAAATGAGTATTATGTGGAGCAGAAAATAGAATAGGCTCGCCAGAAGTAAATGTATTTAGATTTTTGTCGTGATCATCAACCAAATAGTCTGCGTCAATAATGTGCTTATGACCACAAAATACAAGGTTTCTCCAAGAGAAGTTGGGTAAATACTCTTTAATCCATTCGTATTTATCCAAAAATGAACCAGGAAACTCCATAGCTGCAGTAACTATAAAAACCTCATATTTTTGCTGGAGCTCCTCTATGGTTTCTCTAGCGCCAGGTTTAATGGCCAAATCTCTAAAAAAGCCCGCCCTGTATGGAAATGACCTTACAACTTTTGCGTGTTCTTCAGGAATGATCTGCCAGACCTTTTTACCGTCCATTAAGCTTTTATCTACCTTGGTGTCAAACTCTTCTTCATAAGTTTTGATCGCTTTGCCCACGTAATCTGCAATTACGTCGTCCATATCGAGTGCTATCTTTTTCATAAGGGGTTTTATGGTTAAATATGCTACTAAGCTATATAAATTGAGATTTCAAAAAATACATTCCTAATTAAATTAGTGTAAATAAAAAGTAATGCCTCTTTTTTACCTTTGTATTCTAACAAATAGAAGCTTTTATAATAGCTATCTTGCTTTTGAGACATTTTTTAAGCTAAAATGTTGTAGTATGACTTTTAAGTTGCTTCGATAAGAATTTTTTAAATGTCTAAAAAAAACCAATTGTGTTTAACCCATTTTTTTGTTTTTAAATTGAGATCATGGAACTGAAAGAAAAAGTGAAATCTTTAGCCAAAGAGCTTCACCAACAAACTATAAATATCAGGAGACATTTGCATAGGCATCCCGAATTGTCTTTTCAAGAGCACAAAACAGCCGCCTTTGTTTCTAAAAGACTTAAAGAAATGGGCTTGGAACCCAACGAAAATGTAGCGGGAACCGGTGTTACCGCTATAATCAAAGGAAATGGTGACAATGAGAAAGTCATTGCACTACGCGCAGATATGGATGCACTGCCCATAACCGAGGCCAATGAGGTTTCTTATAAATCCAAAAATGAAGGTGTGATGCATGCTTGTGGGCACGATGTGCATACTGCTTCCCTTCTTGGGGCTGCTTCTATTTTACAGTCGGTAAAAAATGATTTGAAGGGATCCGTAAAACTAGTTTTTCAACCAGGAGAGGAGCGCATTCCCGGTGGGGCTTCTTTAATGATCAAAGATGGGGTTTTGCAAAACCCCAGGCCCAACAGCATAGTAGGCCAGCACGTAATGCCGTTTTTACCAGTTGGCACGGTAGGTTTTAGAGAAGGCATGTACATGGCCAGTGCAGATGAAATCTACATGACCGTAAAAGGCAAGGGAGGCCACGCAGCCATGCCAGAGAATTTGGTAGATCCTGTTCTGATTGCTTCTCATATAATTGTGGCCTTACAGCAAATCGTAAGCAGAAACTCGAGCCCCAAAATTCCAAGTGTACTTTCTTTTGGAAAAATAAAAGCAGATGGTGCTACCAATGTAATTCCAGATACGGTTTACATTGAAGGTACCTTTAGAACGCTTAACGAAGAATGGCGTGCAAAAGCCAAAGAACTAATGGCCAATATTGTTCATGGTATTGCAAAAGGTATGGGTGGAGAAGTTGACCTAGATATTAAACATGGCTATCCTTATTTGGTAAACGAGCCTACTTTAACGAATAAATTAAAAAACGCTGCTATCGATTATATGGGTAAAGAAAATGTAATCGATTTAGACATTTGGATGGCAGCAGAAGATTTTGCCTTTTATTCGCATGAAGTTGATGCCTGTTTTTATAGATTAGGCACCAGAAATGAAGAAAAAGGCATAACCTCAGGTGTACACACACCTACTTTTAATATAGATGAGGATGCATTGCAGACAGGTGCAGGTCTCTTGGCTTGGTTGGCCATATCAGAATTAATGGCAACTTAGTGGTTAGATTCTATCTTTTAGCGATAATTTTTTTAACAGTGCTTTGTTGTATTGAACAGAAGCAAACAAATTAAACCACCAAATTTTTTCAGCTTAATATTATGATTGAAACAGTTTTTTTAGATAAGACTCTGCAATTTGAATGGATAGACGTCACCAACCCAACCACTGAAGAGTACAATACGCTTACAGAAAAATACGATTTGCATCCTGCTGCTGTAAAGGATTGTCTCTCGCCAAACCATTTGCCCAAATACGAAAGAATAAACGATACAGCTTTTCTCATTACAAGAATATATGATAAAAGCTCAGAAACAGGTGCAGATACCATTCAGCAACTGACCAATAAGGTGGCCCTGTTTATTTCAGTAGATTTTTTGATTACCATACACAGAAAAGAAGAAGATTTTATCTCAAATATTAAAGAAAAGTGGAAAAATATAGAAAAGTTTGAGTATGGCGATTCTGCTAGATTGCTAAATCAGTTACTCAATAAAATTATCCATACCTATGATGGAGCACTTGAAAAATCGACCGAAAGATTAGACAGAATAGAAAAAATTATTTTTAAAGACTCAAAAGACCCAAAGCTCATTCGAGAAATGTACATTATAAAAAGAAGGGCTTCTGTATTTAAGAGAATGATTTTTCTTACCAAAAGCACTATGGAAGAATATGCGCGATTTTCTGATGTACAAGATCCATTTACTCAAGATTTGATAGATACTGTTGAGACGCTACACTTCGAAGCAGACGAATTACACGAAAATGTACAAAACTTATTGAACCTACACTTATCATTGGCATCACACAGAACAAATGAAGTGATGGGCGTGCTTACCATTGTGTCTATGCTGTTTTTACCACTAACCTTTATTGTGGGGCTTTATGGAATGAACTTCGCCTACATGCCTGAGCTAGAATACAGGTACTCTTATTTTATAGTGCTCGCCGTAATGTTGTTGATGTTCTTTGGTTCACTAATATGGTTTAAGAAGAGAAGGTGGCTATAATAGAACAATGTATTCTACTCATACACTTTTTTTCCCACTTAAAATAGCCAACACTGCCAAATCTTTTTGCACTAGGGTGTAAATCATATATTTTCATTAGATTTAAATAGTAATTCAAATTAATTAAATTTGACAGGAGATTATAATATTTAATTTTAATATTAGCGCAGAAGATAAAATGAAAAAACTAGCCAAGAACATTTCACTATTTACATTTCTTTTCCTTTGCTCTACTTCCTTACTATTTGCTCAGGAAAGCTATTCTATTTCAGAAGATACCGAGGTTAATATTGAGGGATCATCTACGCTACATGCTTGGAAAGCCATTGTTGGCAAAGTAGAAGGCAACCTTATGCCCCACTCAAAATTTGCTAAAATGAAAATTAAAGAAGGCGCCGAGGTAGGTGTTGTAAGCCTTAAGTTTGAAGTAGCAACGATTGATGGAGGCAGAGGAGACACGATGAACGATAAAATTAAAAATGCTCTTAAAAACGATACATCTCCATTTATAGAATTTGTAGCAAAAGAGCCAGCTAAAATTGTCTCAATAGCAGGAGACTCTGAAAATAAATTCAATGTGATATCTAAAGGAGATTTAAGTATGGCAGGAGTCACCAAACCTATAGAAATAAATTTGATAGGAGAGTTTGTAGATAAAAATACCATTAAGTTTACAGGAGCACAAGAAATGAAAATGAGCGATTTCGATATTGAAAAACCCAGCGCGATGTTCGGTACCATTGTGGCGGGTGATGATATAAAAATTAATTTCAACCTAGTATTCTCCAATAAATTAACTAAATCCTAATATGCGAACACAAGTAATTCTCGCAAGGCTTGTTTGCTTTGCTGTGATCTTAACTAACTCACAACTACATGCACAAACCGCTGAAAATGCAGACTCATTTGAAACTTACTCCGATACCATACCGGGTACAGAGATTACTTTTAAAATGGTGCCTATTCCTGGAGGTGAGTTTTTGATGGGAAGCCCAGAAGCTGAAGCTGAAAGAAAAGAAGATGAAGGACCTCAGAAACAAGTTAAGGTAGAACCCTTTTACATAGGGATGCACGAAGTTACTTTTGATGAGTACGAAATCTTTAGAGATAAAGAAAAGGACAGGGCACCCTCAGGCGGCGAATGGGATCCCGAAGCCGTAACTCGACCCAGCCCTCCTTATGAAGACCCCACTTTTGGAATGGGAAAATACGGTTATCCTGCAGTGAGTATGACTCAATATGCAGCACTTTTGTACTGCAAGTGGCTTACAGAAAAAACTGGTACTTTTTACAGATTACCCACTGAAGCAGAATGGGAATACGCCTGTAGGGCAGGTACTACTACAGCTTACCATTTTGGCGACAAAGTGGATAGCCTCGATAATTATGCTTGGTACTACGAAAATAGCGATGATGCGTACCACAAAGTGGGAGAAAAGAAACCAAACCCTTGGGGCTTGTATGACATGCACGGTAACGTAGCCGAGTGGACATTAGACGAGTACAAACAAGATTTTTATGCGAGTTTAAAAGAGATGGAAGAAAATCCATGGGCAGAACCTACTAAATTGCATCCTAGAACAGTTAGAGGAGGCTCTTGGGACGACGATCCCGATGCCTTGAGAAGCGCAGCAAGGACAGAATCTAGTATGAATTGGAAAAGGAGAGATCCCCAAATACCAAAAAGCTTTTGGTGGAACACAGACTCTCCTTTTGTAGGCTTCAGAATAGTATCTCCTAAAAAGCAACCTACCCAAGAAGAAATAAAAGCTTTTTGGGCAAGAGTATTAGGCTAAAAATGTATAACCAAACTATATGAAAAATGGAAAAAAAATTAATTGAGAGTATCCAAAAAGGAATGAAAAGAAGGAGTTTTGTAAAAAACTCTGCAATGGCAGCAAGTGGAATTATCTTGAGCCCTATGGCAGCTAACGCCTCTGGTTTTGTGTCTTCTGTAGATGACACTATAAAAATAGCCTTAGTAGGCTGTGGTGGCCGAGGTACAGGAGCAGCTGCACAGGCACTTTCTACTGCTCAAAATGTAAAGCTTGTAGCCATGGCAGATGCTTTTAAAGATAGATTAGATAAAAGCTATGAGAACATTTTAAAGCAAGAAACTTATGATGCTTCTGCTAAAGTAGATGTAAAAGACGATTATAAGTTTGTGGGTTTTGATGGATACAAACAAGCCATAGACATGGCAGATGTAGTTATCTTGGCAACACCTCCAGGTTTTCGCCCTATGCATTTTGAGTACGCCATAGAACAGGGTAAGCACGTATTTATGGAAAAACCAGTAGCTACTGATGTACCTGGTATTAGAAAAGTATTGGCGGCTGCAGAAAAAGCTAAAGAGAAAAAATTAAATGTAGTAGTTGGTTTGCAAAGGCATTACCAAACAAGCTATAGAGAATTAATGAATCGCATACACGATGGCGAGATTGGTGACATTATAGCTGCGCAGGCTTATTGGAACAGTGGTGGAGTTTGGGTAAGAGAAAGACAAGAAGGACAAACAGAAATGGAATACCAGATGCGCAATTGGTATTATTTTAATTGGCTATGCGGCGACCACATTACCGAGCAACACATCCATAACATAGATGTAATTAACTGGGCAAAAAATGCATATCCGGTTAGAGCGCAAGGTATGGGCGGTAGAGAAGTAAGAAATGGAAAAGAACACGGTGAAATCTTTGATCATCATTTTGTAGAGTTTGAATATGCAGACGGTACAGTCATGTCTAGCCAATGTAGACACATTAAAGGTTGTATGAACCGCGTTTCTGAATTTTTACATGGTACCAAAGGTAGAGCAACTACACAAGGTTCTACTATGATTATGGATTTAAAAGGCGAAACCAAGTGGCGCCATAGAGGTAAGAACGATCCTAACCCTTATCAACAAGAGCACGACGAACTATTTGCAGCTATAGCCGCAGGTGAATACAAATTTGCTGATGCCGAAAATGGCGCAAAAAGTACTATGACTTCTATTCTAGGTAGAATGGCAACTTATTCAGGCCAAGTAATTACTTGGGATGAAGCCATGAAGTCAGACTTGAGCATTATGCCAGAAACGTACGCTTGGGATGCCAAGCCGCCAATTGTGCCAGATGAGGATGGTTATTATCCAGTGCCAGTACCAGGCGTTACTAAGGTACTTTAGCGACTAAAGTTTTTTTAGCTTAAAAATTCGGGGGCTTTCTAGCCCCTTTTTTTATTGTAAAAAAAGAGCCAAATATGTGTATTGTTTCTAGTATTCAACTTAGCTTTCTAGCTTAAAATTTTAAATATAGCTTTGGTATTCTCTGTAATGAACTTTTTATGTATCAAAAAAGAAATTACATAGATAATTAAAGACTTATGGATGAAGCCGATAGACTTAAAACAGCATTTTACCTTTGAAGAGTACCTTAAACTAGAACAACTAAGTGAAGTTAAACACGAGTTTTCTTTGGGGAAGTATTTGCCATAGCAGGTGTAAGTAAAAGACATAATCGTATTATGTTGCTGCTTTCATTTGCTCTAGAAAATAGACTGAGAGAAACAAATTGTGTTGTTTACGGAGATTCTACCAAAACTGAAATACCTCATAAGTATGATTGCCACTACCCAGATGTAGTAATTACTTGTGATGATAGAGAAAATGATGAAATGAGTATTAAATATCCGTCGGTAATTTTTGAAGTTCTTTCAGATGCTACAGCAGGCTGTGATAGAGGAGAAAAATTTAAGGCTTATCAAAAAAGTGAAGTCTTAAAACATTATGTACTTGTATCTCAAAAACTAAGCTTAGTAGAGGGTTTTAGTAAACTTGATCAGGGTTGGTTGCATGACTCCTATACTCAACTAAGCTGATCACTTTTTCTACCAACTCTTAACCTTAAAGTACCGCTAAGTGAAATTTATGAGAATATTCAGTTCGACAAAGTTACACTGCCAAGGAGTCGTGCTAATTAATAAGCTCCCTTTACTTTTCTGATCACCCATTCAGCAGTGGCCAAAGCAATGATTAGTGCCAAAATCCACTCAATATTTAAGATTTCTTGAAATTCTTCTTGAGAGTGAATCACATCTGGCTTTTTGTTCTCAACCAGATAGTCTTCTAAACTATTAAAATTTTCGGCTTGGTAGAAATTGCCACCACTTTGGTTGGCAAGATTGCGTAGCAGATTAAAATTAGCTGTTGTATTCACAGCTTCAATTTCAAGTTTTTTAACCGTAAACTGGCCTTCACTTGCTTGTAGTTGCCCTTTAAGCATGGTGGTAGCCCGGTAAGAATAAATACCTTGCTCTAAGCCATTTACTGCATACCTAAAACTAATATTGTTATTTACGTAAGTATAGCTTTGGGTCTCTCCTTCTTCGTTGGTAATCTGTAAGTCTATTTTTTGCCCAGAAATCTTCTCATAAATGTCATTGTATACTTCTGTTTCAAAAAATACAGTTTCAGAGTCATAGAACTCATCAGAACTTGGGTAAACTCTAAATTTTCTTTTGTCTTCTTTAGTGGATAGATACTGTATGAGTTTGCTAATGATATCGTCAAAAGCCTCATTGTTTTTGTTAGAGGCATATTCCTGCAACTTCCATTGCCAAATTCCCTCTCCCATTAATACAGCACTCTTTACACCTTCTCTTTCGCTTACAACAAGCATGGGTTTATCGGTTACTATGCTCCCCACCTTTTGGTATAGAATTACTTCGGCATTACCATTTAGCTCAAAATTGCCAAAAGGTACCGTAACCGGTGGTGATTTTGCCAAAACGGCTTTTTTATCATTATCAAAGGTAAATCGAGAAAAAGCTGTATTGTAATTTGGGGTTACTTTGTCGGTTTGCCTTCCTGTGGTAATTATATTGACTGCTTCATTGGCTTGGTTAAAATATGGAATATCTGTCTGATTACCCACTATAAACCACGTAGCAACACGTTTCTGCTGAAATGCCTTCAATAAACTGGATCCTATGTTTCTAAAGTTGGGAATCTGATGGAAAATGACCAAGTCATATTTGTCGTCTGGTTTAAAATTGCGATCAGCCTCGGGCGATAAACCTGGTATATACACTTCAAACTCATAGTTTTCATTGCGTTCTACAATGCTCCTAATCGCTTTTATGTCTGGATGTGGCGATGCAGCCACAACCAAAATTTTCTCTTTGCTATCAAGTACATCTATGTATACATTTTTTACATTATTTTGAAGCGTAAATTCTCCTTCTAAAGGCTGTACTTGAACTACATAATGCTGCATGCCTTCTTCTTTACCCTCAATAAGAAAATCTACATTTTGTATACCTTCATTACCCGTAAAAGTAATTTTCTTAGAATCTAACTTCTTACCCGCTTGAGAAATAACAACATTTACCTCTTTACCGCCAAAGCCATTATTGGCAATTTCTGCTACAATTGGAAATTTGTTGCCCAAATAGGCTATCTTATTAGCAAAAACTGTCTTTAAGTTAATATCAGTTTGCGGTAGGGTATCGCCTATGCCTATGGTATAAATGGGCATATCATAAGCCGCGTATTCTGGAGAAATGCCTTGATTGTATATACCATCGGAGAGAAGTACTACGCCTGCTAGGTTTTTATTTTCATAAGTTACAGAAATTTTATCGAGCATGCTGCTCAGGTTTGTGTTTCTTCCATCAAAGTCAACTTCCGCTACTGAAGGGATGTCGGTCGCCTCATCAATCGTATGAATGTTGATTTCGTATTCATTTTCTGAAAGTGATTGGTATAACTCGCTTAACTGCTGTATCGCGCTACTGAGCAGTGTAGAGTCGGTAACTAAAGAAACCGACATGGAATTGTCCACCGCCAATACTACAATCGGTTTTTCGTAGTAGTTTTTTATTTGTTTTACATAAGGCCCCAAAAGTATGAGGCAGATAATGGTTACAAATAAAAATCTAATGGTAGCAAGTAAATAGTTGATTTCCTTTCTCCACGGGCTTTCTTTTTGGTAAAGCAACAGACTATACCCGATTCCTACTAACAAGCAAAAAATGACAAACCAAGGTGAATATTCGGTGAGTATCTGATTCATTCAAATAAAAAATTTGGCTTTATATAGTTAAATATATTCGCCTAAAGTGCTTAGATAAAAAAATTTATATAGAGATGTAATATTGCAACAATGATAACGGAAATTAATTCAGAATAATTTGCCCAGACTTCTCCTTTATTCTAGCTGATGAAAAATCAACAATAAGTACAAAATTAAATACGCCTAAAAATTAATTAGTTTGCCGTATGTTTCATTACTAATCCTAAATTAACCCAAAAAAATCAGCTATCAAAAGAATTTCCGTTTACCAGATGTAAACAGGTTTTTTGATTGTTGAAAGAGGTATAATTCACAGGCCTGTGTGTAAATATACCACATTTCTAAATTTTTAATCTTGATGAAAGGTAAACCTAGGCTTATATTTATAATATTTCTATCAAGTATATTGATATGGTTTATTAATCTTATTTGGTATAAGCCATTTTTTATAGAACTTTATTTTGACAGATTATTTGTGGAGTATGGTTTTCGGCATCCCGAAATGCTAACAAGTGCCCATGTGCTCGAAAATTACGGAATAAATGCACACAATCGAGAGCTCAATAATATTTCATTAGAATACAGACAGCAAACCTTCGAAGAAATTACCAAGGCATTTGAAATGCTCAGGAGTTATAAAAGGAACAAACTAGATAAAGAAGAGCAGCTTTCTCATGATGTGCTCGATTTTTATTTCGAAAAAATAATTTTTAGTCAACAGTTTTTTCAGCACGAGATACCCTTTGATCATCTCGAAGGCATACAGGTAGCCTTGCCTGTGTTTTTAATGGAACATCAAACGGTAAAAAATCTACAAGACGCCGAACATTATCTAGAGCGTGTTTCAAAAATTAGTGATAAGGTGTATCAATACATACAAGCAATTATGCTTAAAGATGAAGGTGATAAACCTCCCAAATATGTATTTGAGTACATGATAGATCAAATAGACTGTTTTTTAACAGCTGAGATAACCCAAAACCTTGTATATAAAGATTTTAAAAAGAAAATCGAAAACGCCAACTTGATCAACCCTGACGCCAAAAGCGAACTCTTATACAATATTAAGCTAGAAATTGGTGATAACGTTTATCCTGCATTTAAGGAGTTGCATAAAAAACTAGAGATTGAAAAAGAGTATGCTCCAGATCAAGCCGGTATTTGGCAATACAATGATGGCGATGCATATTACTATCTTCTGCTTAATGAAAGCCTTACCATAGACACCTCTATGTATGATTTGGAAGATGGCTCCTTGGCAGAAATTAATCGCTTACATAAAAAAATTGCCAAAAAACTAAATGTAGATCAAGTTCAGGTCAAAGAAGAACTTCAAAAACTTTCTTTAAAAAGTAAAGAACCTAATAGTAATGATGCCAGCAAATTTCAAATTCTAAAAGAACACGCTAAAAATATTCTTTTAGAGAACTCCGGGCTAGCCGATGCCGAAAATTTAGCAATTAAACAAATAATGCCATTTAGTGCCAATTATAGACTAACTGAGTACATTCCAGCCAGTTTAGATGGCCACAGAAGCGCCACTTTGTTGGTTAGCGATTATCTTTTTGGCTTTTTGCCAAGTCATATGCTAAAAGGTTTGGTAATTGCCGAGGTATCACCAGGAAGGCATTTCATAACAGAAAAAATTAGATCTGCCCAAAAGTTACCAAGCATAAGAAAGGTAATCGATTTTAATGTTTATACTGAAGGATGGAAATATTATGTGTTAGAGAATGCTACTAGGCTCGGTATGATAAACTCTGATTTAGAAGAAGTAGGCTGCCTTCAGTGGCAATTGTTGTATGCTTCTTTATCCGTTGCAGATTTAAGGATACACCAAAACATGTTTACTAGGCAAGAAGCGATTGATTTTATTATGGCCGAAACGGGTTTGCCAAGACCATTGGTATTAACCTATGTAGATAAAGCAATTGTAAAGCCTGCAAAGGCACCAGCTTATTTGGTTGGCTTTAAGGCTTTTACGGATTTAAATCATTCTTTGTTTTCTGATAAAGCAGATGGGCAAATGCAAATTTTTATGAAAAATGCGTCTAGGATGGCATCTTATGGTAAAGTACCTGTTAAGTTTTTTCCTTTGTTGGATCCTGAAAATGCTGTAGAAAACAACTCCATTTTGGCGGGAAGCAGCGCAAGATAATTTTTTATGTTCAAAAAAAATGATTCCTGTTCCGGAGCCTAAATAATGACTTTAAAAACAGAATATTTTTAATAACTTCGTTTTTTGTAATTATCGGTTTTATATGCCGCTTATAACTTTTTTATCTGACTTTGGCTTACAGGAACATTATGTAGCTGTTGTAAAAGCAGCCATATTTAAAGAACTGCCCCAGCAGACTATTCTAGATATTTCTCACGATGTTAAAATGGGTAACATTGTACAAGCGGCCTATTTACTAAAATTTGTAATTCAAGAGTGTGAAAAAGGCACTATACATATAGTAGCCGTTGGTACGACTTTAGCTCAAGAGCAACTTTTAGTAAAATATAAAGAACAGTACTTTCTAGGACCAAATAACGGAATCTTTTCTATTTGCTTTAAAGACGAACCTGATACAGCAGAGTTTTACGAACTGCCCAAAATGCAAATTCCCACAAGTTTCCCTACAAAAGAGTCCTATACCAAAGCTGCGATCAAGCTAATAAAGCAAGGTTTTTTTGAGCTAAATAAAAAAGAAAACATCATAGAGAAAATTAGTAGAACACCCATAGTACAACAAGATACCGCAACAGCCCATATAATTTATGTAGAAAAGCACGGCAATTTGATAACTAATATCAAAAAAGATTTTTTCGAAGAATTTACCAAAGATAAGCGCTTTACAATAGCTTTTGAATACGAGAAAATAAAACAAATCTCTAACAGCTACCAAGATGTTGAATATGGAGATTGCGTTGTGTTTTTTAATAGCAACGGTTTAATGGAGATAGCCATTAACCACGGTAATGCTGCCGAGTTACTTGGTATGAAATACGATAGCATTATAAAAATTATTTGTACTTCTTCGTAAAGGTCGTGTAGAAAAAAACCGTACTATGCCAATAGATCATAGGCCGTTCCTTAATTGCGATTAAGACAGTGTTCAAATGACTTTTTATGAGAATTGTTTGATAAAACATTCAATTCACTTTAGAACTTTTAATCTAAAGTAACATGTCTTTATTAATTTAATTCTGCTACCTCTTGATAATCAGTTTTTTAACACTTTTTTAACAAAATGTTTTGCATGTAAAATGTATGTTTGCACATTCAATAAAACTTAAAAAATTTACCCTATGAGAACATCAAGACTTTTACTTACATTGGCCGTGATTTTATCAACAGCATTTATAAGTGCAAATGCTCAATTACAAATGCCTGCACCAAGCCCTGCAGCAAGTGTGTCGCAAGTAGTTGGTTTTACTAAAATATCTATAGATTATTCATCACCAGGAGTAAAAGGAAGAGATATTTTTGGTGGCCTAGAAAAATACGGTACTACTTGGAGAGCAGGTGCCAACGCGGCCACTACCATTACTTTTAGCACAGGTGTAAAAATTGGCGGTACTACTCTAAGAGCCGGTACATATTCTATTTTTATTACTCCAATGGAAAATGAACCTTGGGTAATTCACCTAAACAAAGATGCGAAGAGTGTTTTCGCATACATGAAAGATAGAAAAATCGACGAAGAAGCATTGGCAAAAGACGATGCTGTAGCTGTTGAGGCCGCACCAGTAACATTGGACGACAAAATGGAAAGGCTTACCTACCACATATCAGCCGGTGACAATAAAACAGGTACTGTAAGCATGGCTTGGGATGATGTAATGGTATCTTTTGATGTAGATGTAATGGTAGATGAAATGATGGAGGGATTTGAAGGCACCTTCGAATAATTGCCATTCATATTATAAAATGATAGTGGTCAAAAACAGGCCACTATTTTTTTGCATCAAATATTCGTAATACAATCTTTGGTCTAAACTTTTAAAAAATCTTTGTTTAACTAAATGCACTATTTGGGTGTTTTTAAGAATGTTACTGCTACCAATACTTTACTAGCCAAAAATCTATATCTTTAGAATTGCCATTAATTTAAGTTTTATGAAAATCCCGAAACCTGATTTTAAAAAATCACTCCTAATCCTGCCTACGAACAAAACTCTTTTTTTACTGTGCACCCTATGGATTTTGCTGCCCAATGTAAAAGCTCGGTCTCAAGCAGGGCCACAAGATCAAATGAGTGCATCTGAAATAAAACTAGCTTTAAAAAAAGTACAAGTGTTGGGCAGTGTACTTTACGTAGCAGCGCATCCAGATGATGAAAATACAAGAATGATTACCTATTTGGCCAACGAGAGAGGTGTTAGGACAGCGTACCTTTCCTTAACGAGAGGAGACGGCGGCCAAAATTTAATTGGCAAGGAAGTGCGAGAACAAATGGGAATTATCAGAACACAAGAATTATTGGCAGCAAGGAGAAAAGATGGAGGAGAACAGTTTTTTTCAAGGGCAAATGACTTTGGCTACTCAAAGCATCCCGACGAAACTTTACAGATTTGGGATAAAGAGCAAGTGTTAGGCGATGCAGTTTGGGTAATCAGAAATTTTAAGCCAGATGTGATCATTACCCGTTTTTCTCCATATAGGGACGGTAAAACGCATGGTCACCATACCACATCTGCTAAAATTGCTTTAGAGGCTTTTGCTGTAGCAGCAAACCCCGATCGTTATCCAAAGCAGCTGCAGTATGCAGAACCATGGCAAAGCAAGCGAATCGCTTGGAACACTTCAAGTTGGTTTTTTAGAAGCCAAGAGAATCCCAATCTATCTCAATACTTGAAGCTTGATGCAGGCGGGTATAATGCTTTATTGGGTAAATCTTACGGTGAAATTGCTGCTGAAAGCAGAACTATGCATAAAAGCCAAGGTTTTGGTTCCTCAAAACAGCGCGGAGAAATCATTGAATATTTTGAACATTTAGCTGGAGATAGCGCTACCGTAGATATTCTAGAAGATATCGACTTAACTTGGGGTAGAGTAAAGGGTAGCCAAGAAGTACAACAACTTTTAAGAAAAGCAGACGAAGAGTTTGACATGCAGCAGCCAGATAAGTCTATTCCTGTACTTTTAAAAGCTTACAATGCTATGGCAAAACTGCCCCAAGACAACCACTATGTGCAGTTAAAGAAAACAGAGCTAGAAAATATAATAGTGCAGTGTGCGGGTATCTGGATTGATGCTTACAGCGATGCGCATACTTACAGCCCGGGTGACAGCCTGTTTATAAATACCAGGATTATTAAGCAAATGCCTTTGGCAGATGTTAAGGTAACGTCGATAAATTATACTTTTAAGGAGCAAAATCTAGATTCTTTACTGGTGGATAATCACTTGCTTACTTTCAAAGATTCTATGGTAATACCAGAAAATACGCCATTTACCCAGCCTTATTGGTTAAATGAAACGCCTACAAAAGGAATGTTTGTGGTAAAACAGCAAAAGCTCATAGGTAAACCAGAAAATGATGCTGCCATTCCTGTAAAATACCAATTACAATTTAAAGATGGTACTAAAATACAGATAGAAACCCCACTGATGTTTAGAGAGGTAGATCCAGTTGAAGGCGAGATTTATAGACCTATCTCTATAGCGCCGCCCGTAACAGCCAACATTACAGATCAAGTTTATATTTATGCAGATAATTCTGAAAAACCGATAAGAATATCCCTACGATCTTCTGTGGCTAATGTAGGAGGAAAACTAAAGTTAGAGGTACCAGAGGGCTGGTCTGTAGAACCTGCTTATTACGATTTCAATCTTACAAAAAAGGGAGAAGAAGCTGCTTACTCTTTTATGGTAAAACCGAACCTTGCCTCAGCAGAGGGCACGGTAAAGGCAAAAGTAGAGGTAAACAATAAGGAATATGATCATGGTTTAAAGGTTATTGATTACCAGCATATTCCAGTGCAAACGCTTTTTCCTAAGTCAATGGCAAGAATTGTTAAGTTAGACATAAAAAAAGCTGGAAATAAGATAGGTTATGTAATGGGTGCAGGAGATGCAGTGCCTGAGGCATTGAAGCAAATTGGTTTTCAGGTAGATATTTTGGAAAATAAAGATTTTACAATAGAAAATTTGGCTAAGTACGACGCCGTAGTAATGGGCGTAAGGGCCTATAATACTGTAGATAGGCTAAAATACCATCAAGAAAAGTTAATGAAATATGTTAAAAATGGTGGTAACATGATTGTTCAGTACAATACAACAAGACGTCTAATTACAGAAGAACTTGGCCCTTTTTCATTAAAATTGTCTAGAGATCGCGTAACAGTTGAAGAAGCCCCTGTTAAATTGCTAAAGCCTTCTCATAAAATTCTCAACTTCCCCAATAAAATTACGAGCCAAGATTTTGAAGGTTGGGTGCAAGAAAGAGGGCTTTATTTTCCTGATGAATGGGATAAAAAATATACAGCTATACTCTCAATGAACGATCCTGGAGAAGATCCTAAAAAAGGCAGTTTGCTGGTAACTGAATACGG
>Ga0207419_1001616_pt1 | contig 16363 bp, 15 predicted proteins | sample ElkSloMetagenome_4_FD_184723 | JGI IMG/M metagenome (GOLD analysis project Ga0207419, IMG submission 184723) | Hot spring microbial communities from Elkhorn Slough, Monterey Bay, USA - MD2A (version 2) | ecosystem: Environmental > Aquatic > Marine > Intertidal zone > Estuary: Microbial mat ...
TATTTAAACACAAGAGGAGGTATAAGGAAACCCTTTTTTAAGAGTGTTTTATTGGACAAGGAGAATAAAAGGGAGGAGCAATGACAAAAAAGTATAAAAGGGTATAATGGGGATATGTATGATTTTACAAAAGAGATAGAGATTTCGAAAAAAGACCAAAAATGGTATATTTTGGGTCGTTTTGTGTTGTATCTCCTCTTTCTCGTTTTTGTAGCTTACGCTTTTGTGAAAATCGTTTTTCCCAATCATTATGGCTATTTTGATTTTACACAGTACTATGGTGCGGAAAACACCCTTCTTGCTCCACGACTTTCAAATGGCGAAATTACACGAGGGCCCATCCCTCAAGAAGAGGTGCTTATTTTTAATACGGTTGCTCGAGGAGAATTTGAGAAGTTTAGATGGGTAGGGAAAAAAGCAAAAGCGTCTCCTGAATTATCTGGAGAAATGACATTGGTTCAGGCATACCGAGCCATGCTTTATCCAGAAGGAAGTTCTGTATTGCTTCGTGAAGGGTCTCTCGTTTCTTATGACGGGGTGTCGTATATCGTTTCAAGAGAAAAGCTTCGCGCTATTCCATCTGCGTATTTTTCTCAACTGGGATTCTCTCAAGAACAATTCACACCTCTTTCAGAAGAAGAATTTCTTTTACATGAAAAAGGCGATGATGTCGGAGAAGATGAGTATTGGATAGAAGGGAGTCTTTTTCGTATAGACGATGATTTTTACCAAGTTCGAGAAGGAAGAATTGATTCTTTTGTAAGTGCCCGGGCGTATCTTTCACAATACCAAGAGAAAGATGCACGAATGCTCAATCGTATAGCTCCAGATAGTGATATTTCTCAATCAATTGGTTTTTCGAGTGGAATGCTCTTGGGTTATGAGGATGGCGTTTATGTATCTGAGGGGGCATTTCTTCGTCCTATAACAAGCCCTGAAGCTTTCTTATCCAAAGGATACGAATGGGATTGGGTTATACCAATAACACAAGAAGAATTCTCTGCGTATGATCGAGGAGAAATCTATACAGAACAAAGACCCCATAGTAGTGGAACACTTTTCTATGATAAAGAAAGAAATCTTTACTTTATCATTGATAGTGACAAAAAACGTATGTTAAAAGGGGATGTTATTCAAGATCAATATCAGTCTGTTTCAAAGATACAAGTTGATTCTGAGCCTCAAGGAACATCTTGCGTGATTCAAAAAAGCTTATGGGGAACATTTACTTGCGAAGGAACTCTTTATAGAAATACGGGAAGTGGTGCGGAGTATCAATTTTCTTACACACCAAAATCAGATGTTTCGATAGAAGAAATGAAAACTCTTCTTATACGAGGAGTAAATGAATCGAGTTTTCGAGTTTTTTTGACAGATGTACGATCGCGTATTTTGCGTCGATTTGGTGTATAGAATATATGAAAAAAGAAACGTTTTTCACAATAGGATATAAACTTGCATTTGAGGCTTTTTCTTTGAGCCTTTGTTTATCGCTAGGATATCTCGCGGTAGAGGCTCTTTTGCCTGGAATGCTTTCGGGGCGGGTTTCTCTTTTTCCCGTTTTCCTCTGGATAATTCTTTCGGGAGGAGGAGTTATTCTCATGGGGAAAATCGCTTCTATAGAAAAGAAAGAAATACTTTCTTTGAGTTTTTGGGAAAAAATAGGACTTGCTCTGGGAATAACCTTGTTCATAGTGAGTGTATTTGAGAAGATAATACCTAGTATTTTTATAACCCTCTTTCTTTTTATTTCTATAAGCTCTTTTTTTCTTTTAGGGAGTATTCTGACCTCTTCTCAGGAAAAGCTTGATAGATGAACAAAAAAGACGTACTCTAGAGAATATGAAACAATCGTTTTGGAGTGGTCTTTCTCGACCTTTTTTTATTTTGGCCCCCATGGCAGAGGTGACGGATGTAGTCTTTCGTGACTTTATTTCAAGGCATGCTTCGCCAGATGTCTTCTTTACGGAGTTTGTGGCCTGTAAGGGTCTTCTATCAAAGGAAGGGCGAAAAAATCTCATTCGTGATATTTGGTATGGAGAAAGACAGCGACCTATCGTGGCGCAAATATTTGGCGAAGATCCAGAAGATTTTACTCCGGTTGCCGAGTTGCTTGTAGAATTGGGCTTTGATGGAATTGATATTAATATGGGGTGTCCCGTTAATAAGATTATCAAACAAAGAGCTGGATCAGCTTTGATACAAGATCCAGAAAGAGCAAAAGCCATCATTGAAGCGACAAAAAAGGGCGCTGGATCGGTTCCTGTTTCTGTAAAGACGCGCATCGGATTTCATAAAAAAGAAACCCAGTCATGGATACGAAATCTCTGTGAAGCTGGTCCTTCTGCTATAACCGTTCACGCTCGGACGAAAAAAGAAATGTCTTTCGTTCCAGCTCAATGGGAAGAGGTGCAAAAGGCCGTAGAGATTGCGCATGCTTATGAAATACCTCTTATTGGAAATGGGGATGTTATAGCGCGCAAGCAAGGAGAACAACTTGCCAAGCAAACAGGTGCTGACGGTATTATGATTGGTCGAGGTATTTATGGAAATCCGTGGGTTTTTGAAAAGGATTCTACAAAAAAGCATGGGATATCTGATCGTTTAAAAGCACTATCAGAACTTATCGTTCAATATGACGGTTTTTGGGGGGAGAGAAAAAATTATGAAATTTTGAAACGTTTTTTTAAATCCTATATTATGGAGTTTGATGGTGCAAAAGAGCTTCGCGTACGCATGATGGAAACAAACAATGCTCAAGAGGCATTAGATATTCTTGAAAAAGTTATTCAAAAAGAAGAGAATGTATGGAATACTCCGGCATACAAAAAAATAGAACTCGCATCGCATTTTGCACAAGAGAATAAGTTCTTCTAGGGGGAAGATATATGATATAATACGTATATGAATATAGCGGTACAGGCTGCGGATCTTGATGGGGAGCGTATAGATGGAACGAGAGTGTATCTTTGGCAACTTTTGAATTGGTTTGGTTCTTTGGCTCCCATGGATACCTTCTCTCTTTATCATCGAACAACATTTAATAATCAGCTCACACCTCCCAACTTTCCTAATTATCAAGTACATTCTATTCCTCAGCCCTTGTTTTGGACACAAACTCGTCTTGCTCTCGCTCTTCGTAATCACAGACCCGATGCTTTGTGGATGCCGGTTCAATCTGTTCCGGTTTTTCGATCAAAAAAAATAAAAACGACGGTAACTATTCATGATCTTGCTTTTCGTTATTTTCCAGAATCTTTTCCTTGGAAAGATCGCTATAAACTTTTTGCACTTGCCACCCTGGCTATTCGAAATGCTGACCGACTTATTGCTGTTTCGGAACACACCAAAAAAGATATTCTTCATTTTTATCCTGATATTGAGGCTGAGAAAATTACCGTTGTCCATCATGGGTACGATAAAGAAATGTTTGAAAAGGAAAGTGATGTGAGTGAGACGAGGGCTTTATTGGAGAAATATAAACTCCAGGAGAATCGCTATCTTTTGTATGTTGGAGCTCTTCAACCGAGAAAAAATCTTGTTACGCTTATTCACGCCTTTGAGATGCTCAAGAAAAAAGCGGGGTTTGAAGATATAAAGCTGGTTCTGGCTGGAGAACGAGCTTGGCTTTGGGAATCCATTGATAGTGCCCGAGAAAAAAGTCGTTATCGTGACGATATTATTATCACCGGGAAACTTCCTTTTGCACATATAAAGATATTCTACAAAAAGGCGAATGCATTTATTTATCCTTCTCTTTATGAAGGTTTTGGACTTCCTCTTCTGGAGGGTTTTTCTGCTGGAATTCCGGTCATAAGTGCTCGAAATTCAAGTCTTACTGAAGTCGGAGGAGAAGCACCTCTTTATTTTGATCCCCTTTCTAAGAAAGAGCTTGCAAATACATTGGAAGATGTTGTAACAAACGAGAAGCTTCGCGAGCAGTGTATTGCAGAAGGAAAGAAGAGACTAGAACTTTTTTCTTGGGAAAAGTGTGCTAAAGAAACCCTTACCGTCATCCGAGGAGAATAAATTTTTTCCTTGAGAGATAATCGAGTAATAGATTTTTGAGAATATTTCTCTATTCAAAAAGAGGACTGTGAATAACTTTCATTTCACGCCCCGCGTCTTTGTTAGTGAGTTCTTTTTTCCGTCTTTGCGAGGAGTCTTCCCGCCTAGCTCGTCTCGCTGAGTCGAAACGGGCCGTCGAGGCTGGCGACGAAGCAATCCATCCGAATTTCTTTTAGATCCTGGACCGCCACTTCTGCCAAGGGCGGAATCGCGGAGACGGAAAGAGAAGATGGACCGCCACGGATTACATCAGAATGTGATCCTCGCGGAGACGGAAAGAGATGTCATATACTAAAAATAGATTTGAAAAAGAATACATGAGAGTATGGTAGAACATCCTTATCCTGAATTTTTCGTCAAAAGCACTCGCTATTAACAAGTCGCAACGTTATAAACGAGGCGACTTTTTCTTTGGGATTTTTAATAATTAGACAAACTGAAGTACATCAGGAGCAAGGAGAAGAAGGAAACCAAGAATAAGCATGAGAACACCCCCCAAAAGATTGGTAAAAGAAGAATATTTTGCGGTAAGACCGATTTTATCCATGCTCCATATAGCAATACCAAAGACAACGATATCATCGAGCATGTACGTCAAGAGGTAGAGACCCATCATGAATTGTTGTTCAAGAAAGGAGAGGGCATTTATTTCGAGAATTTTTGTATAGGCTTGTGGAATTCCAATAGAGCAAGCAAATTCAATAATACTCACGCTGAGTGCAAGAAGGAGGATAGCAAGAAGGGTTGTTGGGTTGAGTGGTGATGAAGCAATATCTTTAATGCGACGAATCATTTTTTCTCTTCGAGAAACATTAACAATTTTGCAGGTTCCCTTTGCTTGCGACCATTCATAGAGAAAAAACATTCCTCCACCAATAGCAACTATACCGATAAGGGGCGTGACTATGGAATCGAGCGCGACAAAGTTCCATGTTGTGAACCAAACATTGAGGATAAGGGCATAAACAATACCTTGAGCGAGGATAAAAAATCCTGCTAAGATTGCCATTTTTTTTCGTGACCGAGATTGAGCGAGGACAAGAAGAAAGGTAACAAGAACCCAAAGAGCACAGGGATTAAATCCGTCGATAAATCCGAGCACCAAAGAAAGAATGGGGAGTGAATAGACACTAACATCAAACGTTCCTATAAAGGGAAGAGAGACATCAAGAGGCTCTTTTGTTTCTTCTGGAGGAAGTGTACATATTCCCGTTTCATCTTCACTGTCGCAGACAAATCCAGATATCTGACCATTGCCACTCCCTCCTTTTTCGATGATTTCTCGGGGAGTAAGAGATCCGAGATTTCTTTGTTCGAGAGCAATTGTCTCTATCTTTTTTCCTGTTGTTGCTTTGGTGTCAAATCCTGAAAGGACAGTATTTCCAACGATAGTAAGAGGAGTTGCTAATGGGAATCCTTCAAGTTGAGCGATTTCTCGCCACTGCGTTGCATAGGGTTCTGTATAAATATCGAGGTAGACGGCCTTAATGAAATCGTAGCGATTTTCGAGGTCATCAAGGAAGATTTTTTCATTTTGACAGTGACGACAATCATCTCGAGAAAAAACATATATAATCACTTCTTGTGAAGGAGGATTTTCTGATATAACATCTTCATTTGCAAGAAGTGGCTGAAAGGGGATGGGGATAAAAAGAAGGGACGCAAAAAGAAAGAGGGAGGATAAATGTTTCATAAAGATGAGGGTGTAAGGTTAATAAATGCGGAAGAGGAGAGTCGAGCTTGTGTAGGGCTCAAGAGGAGGAAAGGAAAAAAGAGTATTATTTCGGGAAGAGGGAGAAAGCCGAGAATCAGAAAAATCAAGAGGGAGTCCTTTATTATCGGAGATATCTCCGTAGCGGTCAAGACCGTCTTTGTGCACAAGAAGAAAAACACGATCAAAAGAAGAAAAATCAAGTTGAGAAAGGTCTTCTGGATTAAAGAAATACACAGATTGAAATCCTTCCATGCGAGCAATTCCAGGTATCATGACAAATCCATCGCCCGTAGCTGCGGATTCGACAAGAAGAAGGTCATTGGCGCGAAAGTTGCTTCCTGTGATAAATGCACGAACTTGCTGGAAAAGTTCCTTGTCTTGCCGTAGAGGAAAGAGTGTTATGAAGGGAATAATTTGGGCGCAAAAAAGGAGAATAAGAATGAAAAAGGTGATTTTTTTGGTTGATTGGTGAAGATTCTTTTTTCTTACCGTATGCCAAAAAAAGGCGAGAATAAAGACGAGAAGGGGAAGAGCGGAGAACATAAAGCGCCTGAGCATCCAAGGATGATCAGGGGAAATAAAGGGAAGAAAAAAATACACAAGTGATGGAGAGAGAATAACAATGACAAAAAGAAATTGTGGAGGAAAAGAAAGATGATTTTTTCTGAAGAAGAATAGTCCCAAAAGAGTTACGAGAAAGAGAATTCCTATCCCATAGAGAAAGAGTATTCCCCAAAGTTCGAAAAAATGAAGGGATTCAACTGAAGGGATGTTCTCTACAGAAGGAAATATTCCAAGGGTCTCAAGGACTGCTTTGACAATAGTCTTATAAAAAGGAATATTCATAGAAAGAGCGAGGAGAAAGAAGGTTATTCCAGTAAAAAGAGAGAAGAAAAAAGTTTTTTTGTGTTCCTTGAAAAAATTTCGAACTTGGGGAAAGAAGAAGAGTCCACCCAAAAGAAGAGGCGTAAAGAGGAGTCCCTCGATGCGTGTTATAAGAAGAAGGAGGAGAGCAAAGAAAAGGGGTTTAAAGGAAGAAAGAGAAGGTTGAGAAACAAAAAGCATAAGAAAAAGAAGGGTACTCCAGGTAATGGCAAGCATGAGATTTTCTGAGAGAGAAAATCGAGAGAACCACCAGAGAGGAAAAGTTACGAGAATGAGAAAAGTAAAAAGAACCGCAGTGTTTTTTGAGGTAAATCTTTGTACAAGGAGAAAAAAAGCAATACTGAAGAGGAAGAGTGTTATGCTGTTGGCAAGAGAGATATGAAAAGGAGAAGGAATGCCGAGGGATTGCAGGGATGCGTACCAGGCAATAGTGGGATGGGGAAATTGAGTTGTAAGATCTCCTGTTTGTGTATAGAAAAATCCTGGAAAGTTAAGCGCTTTTCCTTCACCATAAAGAGTAGAGAAGGGAAGAGCTTCCTTGAGAGAAAAAGTCAGATCATGTTTTTGAGAGAGATAATACGATGCTTGAGAAAGAGATCCCTGATCACGACCAGTAAAAAAGGATTGTATTTGAAAGAAAGAAAATGTATTCATGAGAATGAAAAAACAAAGACTTCCCAAGAGAAGGACGGTTGTATAGGGGAGGGTTCGAATACGAGAGAGAAGGAAATTTCTTTGTTTTTTCTCAAAAAGATGTTGATGAGAGAGCCATGCGAGCATGACAAAGAGAATAATCCAAAGAGCTCGTGCATGAAAAAATCCAGCCCATGCCAAAAGCACAGCAAGGAGAACCCAAAGAATCCAGAGAAAAAGAATGTGAAAAAAGAGTTTTTGCATAAAATAAGTATACCACGAGGAAAGGATTTCTCCAGAGGAGGGAGAGGTATGGGAGATTTTATAGAGAAGGCCATTTCGAAAGGACTTTACCCCATTGCTTTCTTTGGGCTCAGCTCCCCATCCCCTCGCCCGCCTACGCGAAGACGCTTCGGACGGACAAGCAGACTCGGGACTTCTCCTCAGCCCAGCCTTCGCACAAGGCTTCGGCATAGCACAGTAAGGGGAAGAGGAAGAAAGATTCTTTAGAGATAGTATAAAAAAACGCGTCAGTACGTTTACTGTACTGCGCGCGTCCTTGCGTTCTTTCCTCATGGCATCATTGGCCTCCGTTCCAATGTCTTCGGATCTGTCTCGTCCGCTTTTCCTTCTCTTCTACCTTGAGAAGGAGGAGGGTAATCGCCCAAGGGCGATTTTGTATCTTCCACCATTCCATGAAATCGGGATTCCCTTCTTTTCCCATGTTGGATTTTCTCCAGGGGGCATTTGCCCCCGTTTGTGATGAAGGGCGGGGAAAGGAAGAAATGTTACAACTTCCTCTCCCCACATCTCGGGTTAGTTTTTGCGGCCCTGTCCCTGTCGGACGCTCGCGGGCGCGGCGCCTTCTCTGGTGATTTGAGCCTGCTCTCGCTGGATCTGTTCGTAGATCTCTTCCCTGTGGACGGCCACATTTCGTGGCGCGCGGATTTCTCCGCGACTTATCAGTCAGCATGGCTGATACTGATGTTCCACAGCATAACACAAGAAACGTATTTGTCAAGAATATAGAAGAGGGATTATACTCAAAGTATGTCGAATACGTATGTCAAGAAATTTTCAAAAGATTCTCTACAAGAAATCCTTCGTAAAGGAGAAGTGTCTTTGGAGCAGGAGAGCTCCTTTCGTATAGCAACGGTTAATCCTGAATATGTCTTTGAAGCAAGAAAGAATACATCTTTCTCTCAAGCGCTTTCAAAGGCAGATGTCTGGATATGTGATGGGGTAGGGCTTCAGTGGTGGCTCTTCTTTCGTTTTGGTAAAAAAGTTCCAAGGATTACGGGGGCTGATTTAGCGTGGGAAATGATTCGTCTGGTATGGAAAAAGGGTGGGTATGTTATTCTCCTGACAAGTCCCAAAGGACTTTCTTCCTATGAGGAAACAAAGCAAGTTCTCCATAAAGCTTTTCCGGGGCTTCAGGTGCAAGGAAAGAATTGGAGAGAAAGAGGGGATGAAAAAGATTGGATTGTGGAGAAAGGAGGAGGGGGGAGTAAAGAAGTATACGAACCTTCTCTTATCTTGTGTAATTTCGGTATTCCAGAGCAAGAGGAAATTCTCTTGTATTTGCAAACGCAGGGAATACCAGGTATTATGATGGGCATTGGAGGGAGTTTTGATTACTGGACAGGAAAACAAAAACGCGCACCTCATTGGATGCGTCGCGTGGGTCTGGAATGGTTGTGGCGTTTCACCCGCCATCCGTGGAGAGTGAAACGATTTTTTCAGCGGATGTTCCGATAAACTTTTACCAGATCCATATACCTGAATCGAGGTAAACGGCTATTGAAACGGAAGTCCCTAATAGGAAACATGAGCAACCCATAAAAATTATTAATACTTTTAAATCTCTTTTTGTCATTTTTTGCCTCTGAAGAGATATCTATCCGATATGAGGGGTATCAGACATGAAAAGGAACTCACCTTTATTATAGCATATTTTTATAAAAAAGTCAAATAGTATGGATTCCACCATTATTACTCGTTTTGCACCATCTCCTACAGGACAGCTTCATATCGGAGGTCTTCGAACAGCACTCTATGCGTATCTTTTCGCTCGTGCACACGAGGGAAAATTTCTTCTTCGTATCGAGGATACGGATCGGAGTCGGTATGTTGAGGGAGCAGAGGAAAGTCTCCAAAAAGCGCTTCTTTGGGCTGGACTTTCTTGGGACAATGAGAAAATGGTTCGACAATCCGATCGACTTGAAGTGTATAAGAAGTATGTTCAAATACTCCTAGATGAAGGAAAAGCCTATCATTGTTTTTGTTCTCCAGAGCGTCTCACTCAGATGCGACTAGAACAACAAAAAAAGAAAGAAGCTCCAAAATATGATCGAACATGTGCAATGCTTTCCCAAGAAGAAGCTTTACAGAAAAAAGAAAATGGGGAATCTTGTGTGGTTCGCTTTCGTATTCCCGAAGAAGCTTCTCAACTCGAATTTAGAGATGCTATTCGTGGAAAAATTGGTATGAATACACATCTTATCGATGATCAGATTATTATGAAGTCTGATGGATTTCCTACGTATCACTTGGCAAGTGTTGTGGATGATTATGAATCGAATGTGACGCATGTCATACGAGGAGAGGAATGGCTTTCAAGTACGCCAAAACACATACTTCTGTACAAAGCATTTGGTTGGGATATTCCTGTTTTTGCCCATCTTCCTCTTTTGCTCAATGCGGATAGATCGAAACTTTCGAAACGCCAAGGGGATGTAAGTGTCGAAGAGTATAAGGAAAAAGGATATCTTCCAGAAGCATTGGTGAACTATGTTGCTCTTTTAGGGTGGAATCCTGGAGGAGGAAGCACAAAGGAATTTTTTTTCCTTTCTGAATTGGAAAAACAATTTAACCTGAAAGATATTAATAAAGCAGGTGCGGTTTTTGATCCAAAACGCCTTGATTGGATAAGCGCTCATTATATTAAGGAAATGAGTGATGAGGATCTCTTGGAAAAAACACGACCTTTCTGGAAGGACTTATTTGAAGAAAAAGGGATTTCTGGGGAAAAATATGACGATGAATTTTTGAAAAAAGTTTTGTCTATAGAAAAAAGTCGCCTCGCAAAGCTTTCTGATGTAGGAAGAGAAAATATCTTTTTTTTCCTTTCTATAGAAGTGGAGAAAGAGATGCTTCGTTTCAAAGAGATGTCTGATGAAAGTGTTGTAGAAAATCTTACGAAAGCACAAAATGCTTTGGAAAAAATAGCGTTGGAGGATTGGACACAAGAAACGCTCGGGAAAACATTGCTCGAAACGTGTGACGAGAATGCAAAAGGAGAGTTCTTTTGGCCACTTCGCGTAGCACTTACCGGGGAAAAGAAGTCTCCACCGCCACATGAAGTCGCTTGGGTAATAGGAAAAGAAAAGACATTGGAAAGAATACAGCGAGCACGCAAGCTTTTCAGCCCCTAGATGTTCCTATATTCCTATGCTTTGATACTTTAATGTTTCTATGCTTTCATGCTTTGATGCTTTAATGTTTCCATGCTTACATGATTATATGTTTTAATGTTTACATGTCCTTATGATTTCTCTTATCGCAGCTATTGGAAAAAATCGGGAGCTTGGAAAAAACAATGAGCTTCTTTGGAGTATTCCTGAAGACATGAAGCATTTTCGTGATACGACGCGAGGTCATGTAGTTATTATGGGACAAAGAACATTTGAATCCATTGGAAGGCCACTTCCTGAAAGAGAGAATATTGTACTTTCTGCTGATCCTCTTTTCGAGAGAAATGATGTTGAAGTAGTACGAACTCCCGAAGAAGCGCTTGAAACAGCAAAAGAGTGGGAGAAAAATGGGGAAATATTTGTTATCGGAGGGGCTATGATCTATTCGCTTTTCTTACCGAAAGTTGAAAGACTGTATCTTACCTGCATTGATAAGGAATTCCCTGAGGCTGATGTATTTTTTCCAGAATATAAAGCGATGTTCACCAAAGTCGTGAGTGAGCGTCAAAGTAATGATGAACATCTTTCGTATCGATTTATGATTTTAGAACGATAAAAATATGAATAAAACTCTTATTGGACTTTCGGGAGAAATGGGTTCGGGGAAGGGTACAATTGCGCATTATCTCGTCGATAGATATGGCTTTGCCAAATTTCGAATGTCGGACATGTTGCGTGATATTGTGGATCGGTTGCACGTGGAACAATCACGAGAAAACATTTCAAAAACATCAAAAATGATTCGGGATACTTTCGGAGAAGATATCATGTCACGCGTTGTTGCACAGGATGCACAAAAAGCAACTACGCATGTGGTTATTGATGGAATACGTCGAATGGAAGATATTGAACACCTTCAACATCTTGAAAATTTTGTTCTCGTTTATATTGAGGTAGATGAAAGAGTTCGGTATGAGCGTCTTATTTTGCGCAATGAAAATAAGGGGGATGCTGAAAAAACATTCGAGGAGTTTCAAAAAGAACAACAAATGGAAGCTGATAGTCGTATCACCGAGCTCCGTGACCGAGCTGATATCGTGATTAATAACGATGGTGATATAACAAAACTCTATAGCAGAGTGGATTCTTTAATAAACAATACAGAAGAGAAAAGTGGTTTAGGAGTTATAAAAAATATTTAGCTTTGTATGTAGAAGAAAAAATGTACAGAAAAAAGATTTTTTAAGAGCGCTCTTTTCGCGGAAAGAAGCGCTCTCTTTTGTGTATCGGGCTAATTTTTTTCGCGTTCGCGATAGGGGAACGCGATGTCTAGCAATGTATTGGGATTTATCGGTTCTCCTCTCCGCTCAGCTTGTATCATCATAGAAACAAGCTCTGCTTGTCTTCTTACTACTTCCACCAACGAGGATGCCCCTAATGCACATTGATGCTCCTCTAACAACTCCACGGTTTTTGGGCTCAATCTAAAAATTTTGGTTTGTGTATCACTATCATTTCTTGCTCTTGTCATTCCTATTCTCCTGTGTTGATAAAGATTGACCCTAGAAAAATAGCTCTTTTCGTTCTATCTGTCAAGACATGTGACCGAGTATTTGAAGCAATAAAAAAACGCCAAAGGATTTCTTTGACGTCCGTGTCGTTTTGAGGGCATTGCCCTCATCCGCGTCCGTGCGGGGCTTGTGGAGCGCTTCTGGTTTAGCCGAGAATGGCTATCAAGAAGCGGCTCACCGAGACAATGGAAAGTACGAATAACACCCCTGCTACCAGAAGGGTTTTTTTCCCTATCCTGGGATTAAACTCGTCCCCGTCCATCCACATCCCCCATCCTATGAGAGATGCCAATGGGATCCCCACCAAGAGGATAAAAAGAGGGGCCATATAAAATGCCAATGGAACCTCTCCAGTGAGCATAGTGCTCACAAATACTCCCACCGGCCCCGACGATAGAGCAATCGTCAGGGGTGCGACCAAAAAAATGGTCATCCAATAACCGACCATCCTCCTTAATGATCCAAGCATCTTTGGAGTGTATTCTCCCATGAAAGGGATCCCGAAAGGGAGGAGGCTGGCATACAGCCTCGCCTCCAGGGTGACGTCTTCGGAGGAGAAGACGTTTATCAAGAAATTTACGAAAACGATTGGGCCAATTATGGCCACAACGATCAACGATATTTGGATAGCTTTTTGCGCGTTCATGGAATTTCCTCCTGTAGCGCGGTGATGCCCCAAAGTGGGACGGGTAGGTTTTTAAGGAACATGTAACTTTAGCAAAAAAACGATATTTGTCAAGGTTTCTTTTTCCTCTATTGTTGGGTAAGATAGAAGAAGAGATATTTATCTTTTTATGAATGGTATGAAATATAATATTACTATCGGCATGGAGGTGCATTGCGAACTGAAGACAAAATCGAAGATGTTTTGTTCGTGCGCTAATGAACTGAGCTTGGAAAAAGAGCCCAATACAAATATTTGTCCTGTGTGTACGGGTCAGCCAGGAGCGCTCCCAGTCCCTAATCGACAAGCTATAGAATGGGTGCAAAAAGTGGGACTGGCACTTCATTGTCGGGTAAATAAAATCTCAAAATTTGATCGAAAAAATTATTTTTATCCTGATCTCCCGAAAGGATATCAGATTTCGCAATACGATGAACCACTTGTCGAAGATGGGTATTTGGATGTAGATGATAGAAAGATTGGCATTACGCGAATCCATATGGAAGAAGATACCGGGAAATCACAGCACTCCAAAGGTTCGGGAGAGACACTTGTGGATCTCAATAGAAGTTCATTACCTCTTATGGAGCTGGTAACTGAGCCGGATGTGACGAGCGGAGAAGAAGCGAGAAAATTTTGCCAGAAGCTTCGACAGATTTTGCGTTACCTCGAGGTGAGTGATGCTGATATGGAGAAAGGACAGATGCGATGTGAAGCAAATATTTCTCTGTATAAAGAAGGAGAAGATCGTTTGAGCGGTACGAAGGTTGAGGTAAAAAATCTTAACTCGTTTCGCAGTGTAGAGCGAGCTGTTTTGTATGAAATAGCAAGGCAGACCGAGCTTCTCGAAAAAGGGGAATCTATCATACAAGAAACAAGGGGTTGGGATGAAGGAGGGCAAAAGACGGTTTCTCAGCGAAAAAAGGAATCAGCACATGATTATCGGTATTTTCCTGAGCCTGATATTCCTCCTATGGAGTTTGATGATACTCATATTGAAAAACTTGAAAAATCTCTTCCTGAGCTTCCTGATGAGAAGAAAAGAAGATTTATGGAACACTTTGGCCTTACTGATGCGCAAGCAGAGATTATCGTGGAAGAGAAAGTGAGGGCTCAGTATTTTGAAAATAGTGTGAGCGAACTTGATGAAAAGGCGCAGTCTCGAGAATATGAATTCATACCTGAAAAAGGAAGAAAGGTTTTGGCAAATTATTTTATTGTAGAAATCCGGAAAATGCTTCTTGAAAGTAAGATGACGATAGAATCTATAAAGATTACCCCAGAGAATTTTGCTGAATTTTCGGCGATTGTTGCCAGTGGAAAGATCAATTCAAGCGCAGCACAGACTGTGCTCAAGGAAATGTTTGACACAGGAGAAGATCCTTCTCGAATTATTGAAGCGAAAAATCTCATGCAAATGGATGATTCGAATGAACTCGAATCCATTGTGGATGACGTATTGGCAAAAAACGAACAATCAGTCGTTGATCTTAAGGCAGGAAAAGATAAAGCCCTTGGATTTCTTATTGGTCAAATAATGGCCGTAACAAAAGGCAAAGCCAATCCAAAGCTTGCGGGAGATATGGTAAAGAAAAAGCTTTCCTTGTAGAGGTATTGAAATCGTTTCACTAAAAAAAAGGTTTTTTGTTTAATAAAAAGGATAAAATACATCTTGACAGGATATAATAAGAGGAGGAGAATACGTATGATATGAAAAAGGAATTCAAAATTATCTTCACAAAGAAGAGAAAAACGGTTCAAACGAAATCCGCCTGAGGGCGGTTTTTTTATGCGACATATCGCAACGTCGAGATGTCGTCAAACAGTCCCTTGTAAACAAAGAGGTGGAAGACGTGAAAACAAGAATTTGCCCCGAAGCGTTGCAATATCAGGACATACACCATCCCGTGTGTGATTATCCTGAAGTTCAGAAATTTTGTGGGAGGAGGGAATGTTGCTTTCGGGATGAATCGGGCATGTGGCGGTGTCGTTTCAGGCCATTGGATACCGCTGTAAATCATCAGCGCTATCGTCGTCCCATGATGACAGATGATGAGATGAGATCCACTATTGCCCTTCTCGTTCTCCTCCCGGAAGCAGTGTTTAGGTCGAGGAATGATCCTTTGCGAACTCTAATGCTTCCGTCACCAATATATTAAGAATCTAGTCTCTCTTTGAGCAATTGCTCCGCAACGCGGAGCCCTTCTTTTTTTGTAGAAGCCCAATGAAGAGTTCGACCTTGTTTTTCCCAACGCTTGAGCCAGGTGAGTTGTCGTTTGGCATAGTGACGACTATCGAGCAAAAGGTTTTCTCTCATGACTTCATAAGAGATGAATTTTCGAAGATATCGCGAAGTCCATCGGTATTCGAGCCCGAAGTTTTCGAGCCGTTCCCATGAAACGTCATGCTTTTCATGAAGCATTTTTACTTCTTCCAACATACCTTCTCGGAGACGTTCGTCGAGACGTTTTTCTATATTGGCAACGAGAATTTCGCGAGGAGGGGAGAGAACGATTAGGGCCCAGTGAGTAGGAAGAGTGGTAGGTTCAACACAGATTCTTTCTTTACTCTGTCGTTTTACGTTTCGCGTTTTACGTTTCGCGTGGTCTGCCACTTCTATTGCTCGGATAAGTCTTCGTGAATTGTTGGTATCTATTGTTTTGAGTTTTTCAGGGGCAAGTTCGCGGAGTCGCTCTTGAAGTTCTTCGAGAGAGAGAACTGTGAGTTCTTCGCGCAGTTTCGGATTTGGAGGAACTTCGGGGATGTCAAAATCTTCAATGAGTGCTTGTGCCCAAAGGCCGGTTCCACCACAGAGAATCGGGAGTTTGTGATTCTTGGTGATATGAGTGAGCGCCAAGCGAGCATCTTTTTGAAAATGAGCGACATTGTAATCATCTTTGGGATGAACGATATCGAGAAGATGATGTTTCACGCCTTCACATATGAAGTCGTGAGCGGAGCATGTTTTATCATCTCCCCATCCGCCCTTCGGGCACCTTCCCCTCATCTGAGGGGAAGGGGAGTCTGAGGAAGTCTCATTTTTCACGTTTGTTCTTTTTGATATGTTTTTATTGGAAATTGGATATTGGAAATTGGATATTTCGGAAAGGTCGCACTCAACCTTTCCGGTACCGATATTCATATGACGATACACTTGTCGTGAATCACATGAAATCACCTCGCCGTTATACTTCTGAGCAAGCTGAATTGCCACATCTGATTTTCCAGATGCAGTGGGGCCGAGGATAGCAATGGCATGCTGAGTAATTGACATGGGGGGTGAGAGTCGTTATAAATAAAGTGTCCTTTTTTACCACAAACTCACCGGAGGGTGAAATGAAGATAACATGCATTGAAGTTATAGACATGGAGGCTATCCACCTTTGTGTGGATTCAAATCACCCAGGAGCGCTCA
>Ga0207419_1001617_pt1 | contig 16359 bp, 8 predicted proteins | sample ElkSloMetagenome_4_FD_184723 | JGI IMG/M metagenome (GOLD analysis project Ga0207419, IMG submission 184723) | Hot spring microbial communities from Elkhorn Slough, Monterey Bay, USA - MD2A (version 2) | ecosystem: Environmental > Aquatic > Marine > Intertidal zone > Estuary: Microbial mat ...
CCGCCCCCCCCGCCGGCGGCGGCGGAGCGCCCCCTGACGCAGCGGGGCGCGCTGCTGGCGCTGGCGACGCTGCTGCTGTTGCTTGCCGTTGGTGCGCTGGCCTTCTGGTTTCCGCCGGGTGGAAGCACCGTTAATTCCCCCGCTGCGCCGGCAGCCTCGGTCACGACGACACCCTTCCCGACAACTGCCACGGCCGGCCCCGTGCCGAGCCCGACCTCCGGCGGGACAACGACCACGCAGCCCACCCAAACACCGGAACGCGCACTTACCCCCACCGTGCTACCCGCCGCTACCGCTACGCCGGTGCCGCCGCCCGGTGAGACGCCGGGTGCCGGCGGCACCCGGCGGCGCGTCTGACAGCGGGCAGACAGCGGCCTATGGTACAATAGAAGTAGTAGAAAATATGTTCGCCGGGAGTCTGGTATGCCTATTCATGTCTTAACAGCGGCAGTCGCAGCGCAGATCGCGGCCGGTGAGGTGGTTGAGCGACCGGCCTCGGTGGTCAAAGAACTGGTGGAGAATGCGCTAGACGCGGGGGCGCGACGGATTGCGGTTGAGGCGCGGGGCGGGGGGCTACGCGAGCTGAAGGTACAGGATGACGGCTGCGGGATTGCGGCGGCCGAGGTGGAACTGGCCTTTGAGCGGCATGCCACCAGCAAGCTGCGTTCTGCCGATGATCTCTGGGCCATTAATACGCTGGGCTTTCGCGGGGAGGCGCTACCCAGCATCGCCAGTGTGGCGCAGGTGGTCTGTATTACCCGGACAGCAGATGAAGAACTGGGGAGTGAACTGCGCATTGCGGGTGGGGAAGTGCAGGCGCGCACGCCGCGTGGCTGTTCGTCCGGTACCAGCATCAGTATCCGTAATCTCTTCTACAATACGCCGGTGCGGCGCGAGTATTTGCGCTCCGATGCTACCGAGATGAGCGCGATCAGCACGGTCGTGCAGCAGTATGCGCTGGCCTATCCGGAGGTGCGCTTTACGTTGCTGCTGGATGGACGACTGGGATTGCAGACCAGTGGCGACGGCGATCTGCGCGCGGTGTTGATCGAGTTGTATGGGATCGATGTGGCGCGGCAACTGCTGCCGGTTATAGTGCAGCATGGCGACGGGATGCAGGCGATTGGTATTAACGGGATGATCTCGCCCCCCGGCCTTACGCGCAGCACGCGCAACTATCTGCACCTGTTTGTAAACCGGCGGGCGATCCAGCCGCGCGGGGTACTCGCGGTTATCATCAATGAGGCCTATCACACGCTGTTGATGAAGGGGCGCTATCCGCTGGCGGTGCTCAACATCCAGGTTGACCCGGCCACCGTTGATGTGAATGTGCATCCGACCAAGAGCGAGGTGCGGTTCCAGTTCCAGTCGCGGGTCAATAGCGTACTGGGGCGGGCGATCCGCGAGGCACTGCTGGAGGGCGCCGGGGTGCAACCCTGGAATGAGAGCAATCCGGTGGGGGAGAGTGCGCAGCGGCGTTTTGAGCTACGGCAGGTGGGGCAGAGCAATCCGGGGAGTCGCGGCGCGGAACCGGCGCGCGCCTCAGCCTGGGGGGTGGCAGCCGGCGCGTGGGATACGCAGCATAGCCGGTGGGATGCGGGGGCGGAGCACACCGAGGGGGGAGCGCAAAGCGCAGAGCGGGGCACTGAGCACGCAGCACCGGAAACTGAGCACGCAACACGCAATACGAAGACGCACCACTTCGAGCAGGTGGCGCGGGCAATTGGGGCGGAAGAAGTAGCGCCGCCGGCAGAGCAAGCAGTCCCCGGCGTTGATCGGACGGAGCATCGCGAACATCCCGATCGTTCTGAGCGGCCGCCGGGCACGACGTTGCCGCCGCTACGGGTGGTAGGGCAGGTGGGCATGACCTACGTTGTGGCCGAATCCCCGGAGGGAATGTATCTGATTGACCAGCATGCCGCTCATGAGCGGATCACCTATGAGCGGTTGATGGCGCAGCATGGCACGGGCGCGCTGGAGTCGCAGGGGTTGCTGCTGCCGCAGACGGTGACGCTGCCCCCGCCGGCGGCGGAGGTATTGCTGCGCAATGCCGAGGCGCTGGCAGAGTGGGGGTTTGCCCTGGAGGAGTGGGGCGAGGGACTGGTGCGCTTGCGGGCAGTGCCGGCCACGCTGCCGCTGGAGGATCTGCCGACGGCGCTGCTGGAAGTGGCGGACTATTTGCTGGGGCGCGGGGGCAGTACGCCGGCCGACTGGCGCGAGGCGCTGCTGACCACGCTCTCGTGCCATACCTCGGTGCGCGCGGGGCAGGTGCTCTCGCTGGCGGAGATGCGCGAGTTGCTGCAACAATTGGAGAGCTGTATCAGCCCGCGCACCTGCCCGCATGGCCGCCCGACCATGATTCTGTTAACACCGGGTCAGTTAGAAAAGCAGTTTGGGCGCATGTAGCAAAGAGAAGCTATGCGTGTGGACAACCGGCACGTAACCACAACGACGCGATCTACGTAGTTCATCTTGATGAGTTGGAGCCGGCCAACCTGACCAATAATACTGCTGATGATACTCCATCGGTCTGGTCACGCTCACTGCGGGCCAGACCGAATTAATCGAGACAGGGGAATTCCTATGCACCGATTTCGATTTTCTGCATTGAGTAGCCTGTTTATCCTGATCACGCTAGTGTTGTCTGCCTGTGGTTTCTTTGGAGCAGGCGAAGCGACACCGGAGCCACCCGCTCCACCAACCGCTGTTGCGCAGGTGCCGACCGGCGTGCCGGAACCGACTGTTGCACCGGGCCCAACCGCCGCATCGACCACTGGCACTTCAGATATGACGATTCGGATGGCCCGCGCCAACTGGGACACCGGCTGGTTTCAGGCGGAAATCTATACCCAGGTGTTAGAAGAGCTGGGTTTTGAAGTAACGCAGGCGGAGGTGATGTCGCCGGCCGATTTCTACCCGGCGGTGGCCGAGGGAACGGTGGATATGTGGCCGAATGGCTGGTTTCCCCTGCATAACCCGGAACTGCAGGCCGAGGAGGTTGCAGAACATGTTACGCCGATCGGCTCGGAGGTGCGCGGCGGAGCCTTGCAGGGCTACCTCATTGACAAAGCGACGGCCGAGGCGGCCGGGATCGACAACCTGGCCGATCTGCAAGACCCCGAAATCGCGGCGCTGTTTGATAGTGATGGCGATGGTAAGGCCGATCTGCTGGGCTGCAACGCGGGCTGGGGGTGTGAGGCGGTTATTAACCACCACCTGGATATCTATGAACTTGGCGCTACGGTGACGCATGTCCAGGGCGAATACTCCAACCTGCTGCTGGATGGAATTGAGCGCTACGCGGAGGGCGAGCCACTGCTCTTCTACACCTGGACACCCAACTGGCCGATCAATGAACTGGTTCCGGGTGAGGATGTGGTCTGGATTGAGGTACCCTTTTCCAGTCTGCCCGACGCAATGCAGGCCCAGGAGGAGTTAACCCTGGTGCCCGATGTAGTGGGGTGTAGTTCCAACCCCTGCAATCTGGGCTTTCCGTTGAACGACATCCGCGTGGTAGCCAACCGGGCCTTTCTCGAGAACCACCCGGCGGCGTTGCGCCTGCTCGAACTGGTTGAGATTCCGCTGGATGATATCGCTGCGCAAAACTCAACCATGTTTTTTGGCGAAGATAGCCCGGAAGATATTGAGCGCCAGGCCGAGCGCTGGATTGCTCAGAATGATGACCAGGTCAGCGCATGGCTGGCCGCCGCCCGCGATTGGGAAGCCGACATCTCAACCCTGGAGCGGGTGCAGCAGCGGGGCGAACTACGCTGCGGCGTGCAGGAGGATCTGCCCGGCTTTGCCACGCCCCAGGACGGTAGCTACAGCGGTTTTAATGCCGATTTCTGCCGTGCGGTTGCCGCCGCCGCTCTGGGCGATCCCGACGCGGTAACGTTTGTACCGCTGAGCAACCGCGAGCGCTTCGCCGCCGTGAGCGACCGCGAGATCGATGTGCTGTTTCACAATGTGGCCTGGCTGGCCCAGCGCGACGCCGGCATGAACCCGCCCAACTCCGGCATTCGGCTGGCATTTGGCCCGACGATCTTCCACGATGGGCAACGGTTTATGGTCAACCGTGATGAAGGCTTTGTAACGCTGGAAGACCTGGCAAACCGGACGATCTGTGTCCTGGCCGGTTCGGACACCGAGCAGAACTTGCAGGATCAGTTTGCCGCGCGCAACATCCCGTTTGAATTGAACCGCCGGAATACCGTCGCCGAAGTCTATGACATATATGAGCGGGGCGGCTGTGATGCGGTTACAGCCGATACTTCAGAACTGGTCGCCCGGCGCACCAGGTTTGTGAGCCCGGATGATCATAATATTCTCGCCGGGCAGATCTCGCGCGAACCGCATAGCCCGGTCTATATCGAAGACGACCCCACCTGGGCCGATGTGGTCAACTGGACGGTGTTTGTCACGATCTATGCCGAAGAGTTGGGCATTAATGCCGCAAATGTTGAAGAACTCCGGAACTCAGATAACCCGGATATTGCGCGCCTGCTGGGAGAGCGCGGCAACATTGGTCAAGAGTTGGGGCTGACAAATGACTTTGCCTACCAGATCTTGCGCGCAGTGGGCAACTATCGGGATATCTACGTCAACAATATTGACCCGGATGTCCTGCCGCGCGGCCCTAACAAGACTTGGAACAGCCCGGAGGGACCGGGGGGCCTGCTAAGTGCGTCACCCTTCCGCTAAAAGTCATGGAGTGCGGTCGCCATGCTGCCGCCCGGAAAGGCAATCGATGACACTGTGCGTTTCCGCTTCAGCTTCGCGGGTGGCAGCGGCAGTTCGAGCCACTGCTCCCGCCGGATCGGGCCGCTAAAGCTGCCGGACATACGGTCGCCTTTGCCGGTCAGCCGGCAATGCTTTCAGTCGTTGAAGCGGCGGGGTTCCCGGCCTTCGCCACAGGGAGAGCCACGCTGACCGGCATGGCGGAACGGCTCCCGCTGCTCAAGCCGGACCCGAAGCGCGAGGAGCGTGGCCTGCGCTTGCCTGACAATAATGCGCGGTGATGGCCTGGACTACGAACGCGGCGCAATGCGCGAACAATGCAAAACGGCTGATGCGGACTTGTGTTCCGCGATGCTGCGTCTGATTGGGGATGGCGCTGTCGAGGAGGCGGATCGTTCCCCTCGGGTAAACCGTAGGCGGCAGCATGGCTGCCGCCTGAGACACCATAGCGTTATTCTCTGCTTCGTTGTTCGTTGTTCTCCCCCCGCCATTTTTACCCGATGTCTTGCACTTCCCGGTATATCCTGGTATGGTAAAGGTATCCCCAGAAACTATTTTCAAGAGAAGTAAAGGAGGTTGCTATGGGCATTGCGGCCGACATTGCCATCATCCTCGTGGCGGCCCTGCTGGGAGGTCTGGTTGCGCAGCGCCTGGGCCAACCCCTGCTCCTGGGCTATATCCTGGCAGGTGTGCTGGTCGGACCCTACACAGGTGGGGTGACGGTTACGGAGATCCATGATATCGAATTGCTGGCGGAGATCGGGGTGGCGTTGCTGCTCTTTGCGCTGGGGCTGGAGTTCTCATTTAAGGAGCTGCAGCCGGTGCGCCAGGTGGCCCTGATCGGGACGCCTATCCAGATTGCACTGACGATCACGTTTGGCTATCTGGTCGGGCAGGTTTTCTTTGGATGGGACTGGATCGAGTCGCTCTGGTTTGGCTCCCTGATTGCGCTCTCCAGCACGATGGTTATCCTCAAAACCCTGGCGTCGCAAGGGGTGATGGGCACACTGGCAAGCCGGGTGATGATCGGCATGCTGATTATGCAGGATCTGGCGGTGGTGCCGCTGATGATTATCCTGCCCACGTTGAGCAACATTGAGCAGAGCCTGCCGATCCTGGGGCTGGCGGTGCTGCAAGCGGCGGTCTTCCTGGCGGCGATGGTCTTTGTCGGCACGCGGGTGATGCCCTGGCTGCTGCGCATTATTGCCGGCTGGCACTCGCGCGAACTCTTTCTGGTGGCCGTGGTGGCGCTGGGGGTGGGCATCGGCTATGGTACCTATCTCTTCGGCCTGTCGTTTGCGTTCGGGGCGTTTGTGGCCGGTATGGTCCTGAGCGAGTCGGACTATAGCCACCAGGCGTTGAGCGATATTATTCCGCTGCGCGATGTCTTCGGTATGCTCTTCTTTGTCTCAGTCGGGATGCTACTTGATCCGGCGTTTCTCTTTGCCAATCTGGGGTTGGTGCTGTTTACCGTGCTGATTGTGATGCTGGGCAAGAGCCTGATCTTTGGCGGCATTAGTCGCGCCTTTGGCTATGGCAATAGCGCCCCGCTAATCATCGGACTCGGCCTGTTTCAGGTGGGTGAGTTTTCGTTTGTGCTGGCGCGCGTCGGCGTGAGCGCGGATGCCATCTCAGATGATCTCTACGCGCTGGTGCTGGCGACGGCGCTGGTAACGATGGTGCTGACGCCGTTCCTCTCGCGTAGCGCGGTGCCGCTCTATCGGCTCTGGCGGCGCTATGTGCCCCGCGAGGAATTGAGTACGTTTAACCTGCCACGGGAGCAGTTGCATGGACATGTGATTATCGCAGGCTATGGGCGGGTCGGGCGGGCGGCCGCCAGCGTGATGCAGCGGGTAGGGGTACGCTTTGTAGTGATTGAACTGGATCAGCGGGTGGTGGAACGGGCCAAGTCGGAGAATATCCCGGTTATCTTTGGCGACTCCACCAGTTCGATTGTGCTGGAAGCGGCGCAGGTGCATCATGCGCGCCTGCTGCTGGTCACGGTGCCCGAGGCGCTGGGGGTGCAGCTAATCGCCCACCGCGTGCGTGAGTTGAGTCCCGAACTGCATATTGTCACCCGCGCTGCCGGAGCGGAGCAACTGCAAGATCTCAAGCGCATGGGCGTGCATGAAGTGGTGCAACCCGAACTGGAAGCGGGATTGGAGATGGTGCGGCAGGTGCTGGTGCATTTCCAGGTGCCGCCCACCGATATTCAGCGCTTCAGCGCAGCGGTGCATCAGGAGTTGTATGCACCGCTGTATGGCGAAGACGGCGAAGATGCCACGGGCAGCGCCTCGCCCAGTGCGCAGTTGCTGCGCCGCCTGAAGTATGCCACGCGTGCCCTGACCATCGAGTGGGTGACGCTGCCGGCGACCTGTGCGCTGGTGGGGCAAACATTGAGCGAGTCGGCCATTCGCCGCCACACCGGAGCCTCGATTGTGGCGGTGATGCGCGGCACAAATGTAGTGCCCAATCCACCAATTGAGTATCGCTTTGAGGCGAATGATCTGCTGGCCGTGCTGGGCACCACCGAGCAGGAAGAAGCGTTCCGCGCGATGATCGAGGAGTGTAGTACGGAGAGTCACCCCGCGCCGCCACACCTACCGGCACCGGAGCAGAGCGTGGAGTTGGTGCCTCCAGTGGCAACGGCGGAGCATGGGCCCATGCCGTCGGAACAGCAGATTGTGCAACTCGTGCGGGAGGTAGTACGCGAGATTCCCGCAATTGCCCAGGAACAGACCGGCAATCCCCGGTTGCGCACGCTGCTACGGCAGAACAATGGCGCACATGAGATCAATGTACAGGTGGCCGAGGGACGGTTGCATATCCGGCTGCAACTGGCGATTGTCTATCAGGCCGATCTTGAACTGCCGGCCCTGGCTGATGAGGTACGCGCCCGTATTCGTCAGCGTCTGCATGAGCAGGAGATTGAAGTCCCCGGCGCAATCGATGTGATGTTTGTGGATATCGCTCCGGCGCAGTGATCTGCGATTACCCGCTCGCAGCGGCTAACTCCCCGGCGATGCGTCGGGCCGCCGCAGTCGGGCCACCCTCAACCGCGGGCGCGGCGGTGATCGGGCGACCAATCACCAGATAGTCCGCGCCTGCGCCGACGGCCTGGGCCGGCGTCATCACGCGGCGCTGGTCCTGAGTGGCGGCCCAGGTTGGGCGGACGCCGGGCGTTACAATCAGCAGATCCGGCCCACAGGCTCGCCGGATCGCGGCGACCTCGTGGGGCGAGGCGACCACACCATCCAGCCCGGCTGCCTGCGCCAATTGCGCCATCCGCACCACCTGTGCCTCCAGCGCATCGGGGATGCCCAATTCGCCCCGCAGCGCAGCGGCATCAATGCTGGTTAGCACCGTGACACCCAGCAGCAGCGGCGGGTTAGAGCCGGCCTCTCGCGCCGCCGCCACCGCCGCCTGAAGCATCGCGCTGCCGCCGTCGCAGTGCAGCGTCAACATACGCACATTATTGCCCAGCCGGGTGACAATCGTGCGTACTGCTCCGACCACGGTATTGGGGATGTCCTTGAGTTTGAGATCGAGAAAGACCGCTCCGCCCGCCGCGCCGATCGCCTCCACTACGGCGGGCACACCCGCCGCCGTGCAGAGTTCCAGCCCCACCTTGAAGCCACCGACATGATCGCGCAGCGCGACCACCAGCGCCAGCGCCTCCGGCAGCGTCGGCACATCCAGCGCCACCAGCATGCGCCGGGACTGTCGGGCAATCAGCGCCGCGTGACTGTCATCTGGTTTGTGTCCTGCATCGCTCATGATTTGATCATCTTTCTTGATTACACGACTTACGCGGTGGGTCTGCAAGCCGGACGTTTGAGCATGGTAATGGCCGGATTCGCCTGCGGCAGTATGGTACGTTTTATCTTATTCACAAAAAATCTGCTCTGAAAGCAAATTTTTTGTGAACAAGATCTGGAATCTTCCCCTCTGCCGGAGGCGAGATTTCCTTCTGGGTTCGTGACCGCGTAACTCGTGTCTTGATTAGAAATAGTGTGATGGTTTATGCCGGTCCCACCAACCGCATTCCACTTGAAAGATACCATACATTCAGCGTGACGGCGCAAGCATGGCTTGCACACTCCATACCGTGAATGAAACAGTAGTATCTTGAGCGGCCCACGCTATCCGCTCGGACAGCGTGGGTGCCAGGCATCTGGTTGTGGAGTGTAGCTATCGAACGATCAGGGGCAGATACACGACGGTAGCATCACTGAGTTCACCGCCGTCCACGTCGCCCTGCACCGTCACCGTCACATCTATTACGTCGATGCCGTTGTAGTTGCTATCATTGCTCACAGCGATATGGCTGATCATGCCGCCGCGTGTGCTACCGGCTGCGGTAGCATCCAGCGCCGCGACGGTGACGACCTGCGTAGTATCCCAGTTGGTCGGGGTAAAGGTAACAATCGGCACGTTTGTACGAAGCTGCGTATCAGGCACGCTGACAATCGTCACGTCTGCCGTGGGTCGGCTGGTCAACACCACGCTGTAGTCGGCAGTCATGCCATTCGCGCTCACGCTGAGGCTGGTCGGGCTGATAAGCACGTTCGCGCCGTCGTTGTCCTGCACCGTCACGGTCGCATCCATAACAGCGATGCCGTCGTAGTTGCTATCGCTGCTTGTGGCGCTGTGGCTGATCGTGCCAGTGTGCATGCCTTCGGCCACGGCATCATCCACTGCTGAGACGGTCACGGTTTGCACGGTGTCCCAGGTGGCCGGGGTAAAAGTCAAGGTTGTCGCGTCGGTGTTGAGTTGCGCATCCGGCGTAATGCTAATCGTCACATCGGTGGTAGGGCGACTGGTCAGCACTACGGTGTAGCCCGCGGTCATGCCGCTCTCGCTTACGCTGAGGCTGGTCGGCATGATGGTCACGTTTGCGCCGTCGTTGTCCTGCACCGTGACGGTCATATCAGCAATGGTAATACCGTTAAAGTTGCTATCGCTACTTGTAGCACTATGGCTGATGCTGCCGCTGTGTATGCCTTCAACTACCGCATCATCCACCGCCGTGACACTCACGGCCTGGGGGGTGTCCCAGGTGGTCGGGGTAAAGATCAGGCTTGTCGTGTCCGTGTTGAGCTGCGCATCGGACGTGATGCTGATCGTCACATCCGCCGTAGGCCGACTGGTCAACACCAGCGTGTAGCCGGCGCTGTTGCCGGCTTCATCCACCATCAAGTCGGCCGGGTTGAGCGTGGCTCCGGCAATATCGGCATTCTGGATAGTTACCGTCACCGTGGCCGGGGCGCTAATTGTGGCGGCTTCCGGGGCAGTGGGATTCGCCAGGGTAAGCGTCACCGTTTCGTCCGGCTCGATCAGGCCGTCGGTCTGGGCGCTGAGTGCAAACAGGGCCTGCGGGGTGCCCGCTTCAAACGTAAGCACGCCGGTGCCGGCGTCGAAACTTGCCCCACTGCTGTCCAGGGCAAAGGTGTAATCATCGCCCGCCACCGCCGAGCCGCCCGGCGTAATCGCAATGCTGCCGGCGTCGGCAGTGCCACCCGTACGGGCCACCGTGACCAGCATGTTGTTCTGATTGGGGCCGCCTTCGGTGATGCTGCTCCTATCCACGGTAATGCTGTAGGCAATATTCCCCGCGCCGACCTCAACCGCGCCAATATCGACGGTGCCGTTCACGACCCGGTCAAAGCCGCGCTGTTCGCTGTTCAGGGTGTCATTGCCGTTGATAACGCCGTCGCCATTTATGTCTGCAAGCGGGAGTGTACCATCGACAAGCGCGTTGCTGCCGCTGTCGATGGCAGGCGAGCCGGTTTGTGGCAGGTGCGTCCGGGTGGGACCGCCGTTGGCTTGCAGCGGGCCGAGTTGCGGATCGCCCGTAAGCGTGCCCACGAGTGAGCCATCTTCCACAATACTGTTGCCCAGGTTGGTAAAACTATCTCCTTCATCGACGATATCTCCACCAGTGGGGCTGTTCGCCACAATTGTATTGGCAATTCTCACCGTGCCGGTATTACTATTAAAGATGCCGCCGCCAGCGCCATCCCGACTGTTGGGACTGCCGCCGCTCTGGTTGCCGCTCAACGTGCTGTTGATGATCGTCACTGTGCCTGCACTTGTGCTGTTGCCAAAATTGAAGATGCCGCCACCGCTACCGCCAATGCCGCCAATGGATCTGCCGTTGCCACCGTTGCCGGCCCGATTGCCGCTAATGGTGCTGTTGCTGATGATTACTGTCTCTGTGTTTGCGATACCGCCACCGTCGCCGCCGCGGCCGCCGATAGAACTGCTGTTGCCACCATTGCCGGCCCGATTGCCGCTAATGGTGCTGTTGCTGATGATCAACCTGCCGTCGCTCTCGTTCTGGATACCGCCGCCGCTACCGGCAAAGCTACCACCGTTGCCGGTCTGGTTGTCGCTGATGGTACTCCTGGTAATGGTGACAATGCCTGCACTACCATTCCAGATACCGCCGCCGTCACCGGCAAAGCTACCACTACCGGTCTGGTTGCCACTGATGGTACTGTCGCGGATGGTCAGGATACCGGCATTATTCATAATACCACCGCCGACACCACCGCGACTGCCGCTGCCGGTCTGGTTATCGCTGACCGTACTATTGCTGATGGTCACAATGCCCCGGTTGTAGATGCCGCCACCAACGCCGCCGTTGCCGTCGAAGCTGCTACCGCTGCCACCATTGCCGGTCTGGTTGCCACCTACCGTGCTGTTGCTGATGGTCAGATTACCTGTGTTGAAGATGCCACCGCCGTCACCGCCGTTGCCGCCGAAGTCGCCACTCCTACCATTGGTTGTCCGGTTGCCACCTACCGTGCTGTTGCTGATGGTCAGTGTGGCATCGCTGTTGAAGATACCGCCGCCGTCGCCCGTCACCCGGCCATTGCGGATTGTCAGGCTATCGAGCGTTACCTCAACGCCGGTACCGCTGATGGTGAAGATGCGGAAATCGCCCGCACCGCTGTCGCGCTCGATAATCACGCCTGCGCCACCGTCGATAGTCAAGCTAGTGCTGATCCTCAGTTCATCACTGGTGAGCGTAACTGTATCCACGCCCGCTGCAAAGGTGATCGTAGTGCCTGCTGCCGCGTCTGCGATGGCTTCGCGCAGTGAACAATCGCTGTCGCAGACGCCATCATTCGTATCGGTTGCTTTGGTCACCACCAGCGTGGTCTGTGCCAGCGTCGGACGCACCGCCACAACGATTGAACTGGTGCTAACCAGGGTAAAAAGTAGTAGAAGAAACAGCCGAAACGTCGGCAAAAATGAACGACGTGAACTCATCGGACCACCTCCGGATATTGTCATGTAGACGAAGCGTTAGACTGCCAGTGTGTAGCGTGATCCGAAGTATAGCAGTGGAGGTAGTGCCGGTGTTGCGTAGAATTACTCAATTATGATTGTGAATAACCGCAGCACAAGGGGGGAAGTGTGCCCGCTCAGGTGTAGGCTGGTGGTGGTAGTGCTCAGTGCTCGATCCGCAGCTCCCGATTAATCGCCCGCGCCAGTCCGGGCCCCACGTAGACAAAGCCGGTGTAGACCTGCAACAGGCCGGCTCCCGCGTCGAGCATGCGCCGGGCATCGTCGGCGGTGAAGATGCCGCCCACGCCGATGATCGGCAATTGCCCGCCCGTTTCCTGGCTGATGAACTGAATGACCTGGCGCGCCCGTTCCGCCAGCGGTCGCCCGCTCAACCCGCCCGCCTCGTCCAGCGGCGTCCGTAGCCCCTCGCGGCTCAGCGTGGTATTGACGGCAATAATGCCGCTGACCGCATGATCGGCGCAGACCGTCAGCAGTTCGGCGATGGCGGGCTCGCTCAGGTCCGGCGCAATCTTGACCAGCAGCGGCGCTGGGTGTGGCTGTCCGCGTGCCTGCGCCAGTTGCCGCGCCTCCTGCTGCAACGCCGCCAGCAGCGTATCCAGATAGGCGCGATCCTGTAGTGTGCGCAGGCCCGGCGTGTTGGGCGAGCTAACATTGACCGCAAAATAGTCGCCATAGGTGTAGAGCGCCCGCAACGAGGCGCAGTAGTCGTCAACCGCGTCATCGAGATCGGTCTGGCGCGATTTGCCCAGGCTGATGCCCAGCGGGATCGGCAGCGGTAGTGTGCGCTCCAGCCGGGCCGCCAGCGCTGCCGCGCCATGGTTGTTGAAGCCCATCCGGTTGATCAACGCAGCGTCGTCCGGCAACCGGAAGAGCCGCGGGCGCGGATTGCCCGGCTGGGCATGCCCGGTGACGGTGCCCACCTCAACAAAGCCAAAGCCCAGCGCGGCCCACGCCGGCAGCGCCTGCCCATCCTTATCAAACCCGGCCGCCAACCCGAGCGGGTTGGGAAAGCGCACCCCGAAAACTTCGCGCTCCAGCGCGTGATCCGGCACGGCCCAGACTCGCCGCAGCGCTGCCAAAAGCGGTGGCATACCGCTCAGCGCCGCCAGCAACTGCATTGCCCGCTCATGCGCCATTTCAGCGTCGTGCCGGGTGAGGCGGAACAGCAGCGGGCGCAGGAGCCGTTGGTAGAGCATACGCACATCCTCCCGATGATGCTACAGTGTGGTCACTTCCACCCGCCCGTTGAGCCAGTGGCGCGCCTCGGTCAGCGCTTCGGGGCTACCCACCACCATCAGCAGGTCGCCATAGCGCAGCACCGTATCGCCGTGGGGCACCACCACCTCGCCCTCGCGCCGGATACCCAGCACCAGCACATTGCCCGGCAGCCGTAGCCGGCGCATCGACATGCCATCCAGGTGCGGGTTTTGCAGCGGAATGTCCAGGAGATCGACATCGTCGGACTTCTCCATCAGCATGTTGAACGCGGCCGGGAAGCGCATCGCGCCCTCCAGCGCCATCGCCGTTGCCATCGCCGGTTGCACCACCCGGATATTCAGGCTCTGCAACTGCCGCAGGTGTTCCGGATCATCGGCACGCGCAATAATGGTGGGAATCCGAAACTGCTCCTGCGCCATCCGGCAGACCTGGACAATATCCGGCGCATTGGTGACGGCCATCAGCACGCGCGCCTGCGCTGCCCCGGCCTGCTCCAACGTATGCCTGTCTGTAGGATCATCCATAATCACACTCTGGCCGGACTGCCGCAGTTGACTCAGGCGGGCCAGATCATGCCCCAGGAAGGTAATCTGCTCGCCCTCGCCGCGCAGCCGCTCGGCCAGCAGCCGCGCAAGCTGGTCGGTCCCCAGGATAATCACCCCATCGCGGCGCTGCTCGGTGGTTGGTGGCAGGATTCGCCCAAACAAGACTGGGGAGAGCGTACAAGTCACCACAGCGACCAGTACCATCGCTGAGTTGGTTGTCGTCTCAATCAGGCCAAGATCCAGGGCAATCGCCGAGGCGGCAATAATCAGGGAGAGCCGCGAAGCCAGCAGTGTCGCGGCGGCAAAGGTCTCACGCCAGGAGAAGAGGTGACGAAACAGCAGCGTCGGCAGCAGATTGATCAAATAGGTTGCGCCAATCAGGAGCGGTACGAGCAGCAGCGCAACGGGCGAACCCAGCAGCGCATGAATATTGAAGTTTGCACCGACCATGATAAAAAAGATTGGAATAAAAAACCCATAGCCAATCGCATCTAATTTCTCGCGCAACAGCGACTCGTGATGCTGGCTGCTTATGCTAATGATTGCGCCGGCGAGAAAGGCCCCCAGAATAACTTCCAGGCCCAGCGCTTCTGCCAGCACAACCCAGGTAATCATCAGGGCAAATGCCCCCCGTACCTCGATCTGCGCGGTCGCATGCGATAACTCTTCAGCAATACGTTGTAAGATCGGAATACCCCGGATAAGCTGGCTAATGCGCGCTACCGTCATAAATATCGCCAGCATCAGCAGAAAGAGCAGCAGGTTGAGGCTCAACCCCCGGCTGATTACCGCAATTGTCAGGCTGAACAGGAGCAGTGTAACAAAATCGCTAATTAGCGCAGTCACCAGGACCACCTGTCCATACATCGTCCCGGTTATGCCGCGCTCCTTGAGGACCGGTACCACAATCCCAAGGGCAGTAGCACTAAGGATCAACCCGATCAAAATTGGGTTTTGCGCCAGGCCCAGCGCCACAAAACCTACGCCAAACAGCAGCGCCGTCAGCGTCGTTAACCCGAAGGTTGTAACCGCCAACGGGATGGGACGCTGCAACCAGGAGCGCTGACTATCTTGCGCGCCGATCCGTAAGAGCGTACCAAAGTTGACCTCCAGGCCGGAGAGAAACATCAGGAAGACAAAGCCAAACTCGGCCAGAAAATCCAGTGTCGGTGTTGGCTGTACCAGATTCAACCCACTCTTACCGATAATAATCCCTGCCACAATCTCGCCAACCACAACCGGGAGACGGACCGGGCGGATACGACTGACCAGGACCGGCATAGCGACGGCCAGAACTGTAATCAGCAGCAGGGGTACAAATGGAGAAGCATGTTCCATGAACGAAATGACCTTTTACCCACAGACCGGGTAATAGAATAGGTAATGACACGACGTACGCGGTGCAGTTCATTCCGACCTGATGTCAGACCCTGACGCCCGATTCGCCTCCGGTAGCATGGGACGCTTTTTATGCTTTGGCATAAACATATGCTTATAGCGCCCATGTTTATGCCAAAGATAGTTTCTTTCCGGCCTGTTTGGAACAGCGGTGGGCTCTCCGCGCCACCGCTCTGCCGGAGAGGAAAGCAGCTTTGTACCCCGTTTTATGCCTGAATTGGATGCCCACCGCGTACCTCATATGCATGACACGAGGTACTTATTTTTTCTTGTTCACAAACATGTTGCACTAAGTGCAACATGTTTGTGAACAAGATAATAGCATCCCATGCTGCCGCCGGCGAATCCGGCCATTCATTTCAATCAAATGCCCAGTTTGCAGACCCACCGCGTAACGCGTGTGAATAAGCTCAAAACGTATCATGCTGTCGCAGGCAAAGCGAATCTTTCATCTGTTCAAACCAGGTGTTTGAACATCCACCGCGTAAGTTGTGTGTATCAGATAGTTGCAGCGCAGATGCCGAATGATATCCTCTGAACGGCAACTACTTCGTGCTTCGGCAGAATGAAACTACGATTTCCAGCACGGATAACCGATCAGTGCGTGGCATAATCTACAATCTAAGCGCTCATTATACCAGAGGCGCGTACGAGCGGGGGCGGTATTCGCAACTCCTGGCCGGCCAGGTTACTCCAGGAAGAGATGAAGATCGTTGGAGAAAGCATAAAATCGGGCCATCGGCATGCGTCGATGGCCCGACCGGTTGCCCACCAGGGCAAGCCATGCATTCTCGGGTAGTGGGAGAAACAAAAGATATTTCGGTCTGCCCGCTGCCGGGGCGTATCTGATAGGACATACGGTCAGGCGTTCAAGCCGGCCGTTTGCCCCGATACTAACCGCTTCGCCTGGGGCAGACGGGCCATCTTCATATGGTACATGTTGATCTTCTTCCCCAAACCATTTGCACTGTGTGCAAATGGTTTGGGGAAGAAGAACCAGATCCGGCCCGCTGCCGACCCCAAACGCCGGTTGCGCCTGCGGCAGCATGGGACGTAATCTATCTTGTTCAGAGACGGTCTGAAAAGCTGATGCGCGTCGGTCCCACGGCATGCGGGGTGCCCTGCGCCACCGGACCGCGCCCCC
>Ga0207419_1001618_pt1 | contig 16340 bp, 12 predicted proteins | sample ElkSloMetagenome_4_FD_184723 | JGI IMG/M metagenome (GOLD analysis project Ga0207419, IMG submission 184723) | Hot spring microbial communities from Elkhorn Slough, Monterey Bay, USA - MD2A (version 2) | ecosystem: Environmental > Aquatic > Marine > Intertidal zone > Estuary: Microbial mat ...
CCAAGAGTTTTAACGAATCGCAATAAAACACTATTAATCAATAGCGAGAACGCTACCATTCCAAAAAAGAAAAAGCAGAAAAGCAATATGTAATAAATCGATTCTTCCACAATTAAAAAGGAGAGTTCAGATTGCTCCAAATAACGCTACTATTTTTGTCTTTATCAGAAAGGGTTGGATCTTTTATTCCCCATTCAATATTGATATCTGGATCATTCCACCTAAGTGAAACTTCACTTTCACTATTGTAATATGCAGTGCATTTGTACGAAAATATACTATTGTCTTCTAAAACCACAAAACCATGCGCAAAACCGGGCGGGATATAAAACTGTGTTTTATTTTCTTCGCTCAGCACCAATGCGTAATACTGTCCAAAAGTATTTGACTCTTTTCTTATGTCTAAGGCCACATCCAAAACTGCACCCCTTGTCACTCTTACGAGCTTTCCCTGTTCGTGCGGCGGTTTCTGAAAATGCATGCCGCGCAATACACCTTTGTTTGATTTTGACTCATTGTCTTGAACAAAATTTACATTCAAGCCTGTGGCTTTTTTGAAGAGTTTGGAATTATAGCTCTCCATGAAATAGCCTCTACTATCTTCAAAGACAGTAGGCTTTAATACCAAAAGATCTTCTATATGTGTTTCTTGTACCAGCATTTATGATTTAAAAACCCGATTCATCCATCCCCCTTTTTCCTGACGCTTGTTATCGTCGTAGTAGCCATACCCATATCCATAACCATATCCGTATCCATACCCATATCCATAACCGTAGCTGTAGCCGTATTTATTTCGGTCTACATCTACACAGTTCAACACCACGGAGAGTTTGTGTAGTTCATTCTCGTTAATAAGCCTATCTACCATTTGTACGTACTGCTTCTTTGAGAAATCAGCTCTGAAAATGAAAATGGGGTGATCGGCTTTCTTTATCATTTTAATTCCGTCTGTCACAAGTCCTACAGGTGGATTATCAATAATAATTACATCGTACATCCTTTCCAGCTTCTCCAACACTTCGTTCATTTTAGGCGAAATAATCAATTCTGCCGGGTTTGGAGGAATAGGACCGGCAGTGATAAAGTCCAAATTGTCAACCTTGCTATGATTGATGCAGTTTTCCAATTCTGATTTTCCAATAAGCACAGTACTCATTCCTCTAACATTATCTACATCAAAACCGATATGAATTTTGGGCTTACGCATATCCAGGTCAATTACAATTACTCGTTGCCCTGAATAAGATATGATACCTGCCAGGTTAATGGCCACAAATGTCTTTCCTTCACCTGAAGTAGTAGATGTAATAGCAACCGTCCTAGCCTTTCCATCTTCTGGTTTTTCTCCCATAAATTGGAGATTGGTACGCAAACTCCTAAATGCTTCAGATATCATTGACTTCGGACTCTTATCAATGAGGAGTTGCGAAGTAGGAATATCTTTTTTGTATTTCGGAATCATCCCGAGAATGGTGATCGTAGCATTTGAAAGTTTCGTGATCTCGCTAAGTGAGGTAATGTTATTGTGCAGTAGGTACTTAACCACAATTATTATCAACGCCAGAAGAACTCCTGCAACAACGGCACTCGTCGTGATCAGATTCTTTTTCGGGGCGATTGGAGTGTTTGAGCTTATTACGCGCTCCAGAATTCTGTTTTCGGGGACATATCCGGCCTGAGAAATTCTGTATTGCGTTTTCTTTTCCAGGAGAAGCGTATAGTACTTTTCGTTGATGTCAAACAGCCTTTTCAGGCGAGCAAATTCAAGCTCTTTTTGGGGGAGGGCTCCGAAATCCTGTTCGTAATCATCTATTTTTTCCTCGAGAAACTCTTTGCGCACTTCAATTTTCTGCTGGGCAGTTTCAATGCTTTTTACGATCAGGTCTTTTTGAATGGCTATGCTATTATCTAATGATTGAATACGCCTACTAGTTTCTTTAATGTCAAATTGAATTTCTTCCCTTTGTGTGAGTAAATCTCGCAGCTTTTGGAGCATGGCTGCAATGGTTTGCTCGTATTTTGAACCGGTAAAAAGCGGAATGATATCGTAAACATCTACATTGCCTTCCTCTTCTTCTTCACGAATGATTTTTATTACCCGATTTAGCATACTTGCCTCTAGTTCAAGCTGAACCATTTCGTCTTCAAACTGCCTGAAGTAATCAAAATAAAGCGTAGATAAATTATCAAGATTAGATATTCTATTTTCCTTTTTATAGTTGTTGAGCTTGAGTTCAGAGTCTCTAAGATTTTGATAAACTGTGTCTAATTGACTGTCGATAAACCGTAGTATACTTATGGCGCTTTGCTCTCTGTTTTCTAAATCAAATTGTATGTACTCTTCGGCATGAGCCATTACAAAATCTCTGGCTATTCCTGGATTGTGGTCTTTTAGGCTTATTTCTATCGTCTGGGCAGTATTGTTTAGAATTTTGATACCCAATTGCCTGATATACTTTCGGGCTAGTGTTTCCGGTCTATTCAGAATAAAGTAGAAATCAATTTCGTTGTTTTCAACTCTCTTGAAATGGTTGGCATCAATTACGAGAAGTTTATGTGCGAAATATCTATTGCTCGCAGGCACACCAATTTTCTCGGTATCTCCAATCTGCTGTTCGTTTATTTCCAGATGGTAGGTATTATTCTCACCAAAACGAACGTAAATGGGAGAATCCATAATGGTTGAATCTCTAATTTCATCCATTTCAATGACAAAAGACGATGTGGGATATCGCTGATCAGTAAGAATTTCTCCCTTTTCAAAGTAGGTAATTCTCAGAGGAAGTTTTTTCACAACCCGTGTTACAAGCAGGTTGGATTTCATCAATTCAATTTCCTTTAACAGCGTGTTATCGTCGTAAAGCTGATTTACGTTTAGAACCCTTTTAGCGTTATCACTATTGCTCAGCTGAATGATGGTTCGAGCTTCGTATGTAGGAGATGTATAACGAAGGTAGATTGAAGCACCAGTAAGAGCAATGGCAACAATAATCCCGATGAGATAGAGATTCTTTCGGAGGATATGGAGAAAAAGACCGAGCTCAAATTCATTACTGAAGTTTGTAAGCCTTTCCCTATAGCTCTCAAAATTGCTATTTAGCTTCTCTATGTCTTCGTTATACATTCAGACTAGTTATTTACCAATGCTAAGAGCAAAACAGCAGTTGTAATAAGAGTTATAACCGGAGTTATTTCTCGTAACAGTTCGCTGGCTAAAAGAGGGAGAGGTTCTACATAAATAATATCGTTTGGTTGCACGATCATATCGGCCTGATTTACCCCTTCAATAGTTGAAAGATCTATTAGAAAAACTTCTCTTTTTCCTGTTTTTTCGTTTTCTCTTATCAATTTAATTTTACTCGCAATACCTCTGTCATCTATACCACCTGCTGATGCTAATGCTTCCATTAGCGTAGTGTTTGCATTGATCAGATTAATGACCTGCGCACGTCCGCCAGAACCAGGAGAAACAATTACTCGATTGTTATTTACAGTTAGCAATATATAAGGCTCGTTGTAATACTCCGAATACAGGTCTTCCAGTAAAGACTCAGCTTCTCGGATTGAAAGACCTTCAAGCTTTATCCTTCCGAGTACAGGGAGCTTAGCTGTTCCATCTTTATCAATAAGATAGCTCAGCATATTTCTCTGATTCATTGCTCCCATATTGCCGCCTCTGTTATTGCCTCCATTGGTAAGCACTGTTGCTCCGATTCCTTGCTCAACCAATATGTGTCCATTTCCTGTGAAAAAATTCATGGTAATGAAGTTATTCGGCTTAATCTTTGACTCGAGTGTCAAGGAGTCTGGTAACTCACTGTATTCGTAGTCATTTGGCGTCTTAAAAAGGATATCTTTATTTATGGTACAACTTCCCAGAAAAATGGCCATAGCAAGCCAGAAGAACGTATACCTCATGCGAAAAATATCATCTGTTTTTATCAAGTCGAATGTATTAAATTTATGACAATAGGCTGTCGTAAAGGTTAGTAATATCTTCTACCAGTCGTTGATAGTGGAATTTGTTTTCAACAAAACTCCAGCCTTGTTCTCCAAACTTCACTCTCAATTTCTCATCTTCTATCATCCGCAATAAATTCTCTTTGAACTTTTTTTCATCACTAGGATCACTTAACAATGCTGTTAATTCGGGCAGCACTATGTTTTCAATTCCACCCACGTTTGTAGAAACAATTGCCCGATTACTAGCCTGCGCTTCAATTAAACTTACGGGTGTACCCTCGTTTTTGGATGTCAAAGCCACGATATCTACTCCGGCGTTGACATAATCAACTTTCTTGACCCAAGATGTGAAGTACACATCTACATCATCTTCAGAGTCATTGCTGTAAGTTAAATCGAGCTCTGAACATTGTTCTTCTATCTCAGACCTGGATTCCCCATCACCAACAATAAAGGCTTTAACCCTTTTGTTTGAATGCTGCTTTACGTACTTGATTGCATTTAAAAAAAGCTCGTGATTTTTTATTGGCACTAACCTTCCTATTATTCCAATAGCAATATCCTCATCGTTCAGCTTGAACTCCGTCCTAAACACGTTTCGCTTCTCGTCTTGCTCATCTTGAAACCGCTGTAGATCAAAACCTAGTGGAATAACTTCAATTTTATTGGCAGAACAAATCTGGTGTTCCATGGCCAGTTCTTCCTTCTGCTTCTCGCTTATGGCCACAATACGCGTGCTCATTTTTGCCAATTTTCGCTCCAAAGATTTATAAACTCCCGTGGTAAAGTTGTTGAAGTAAGAATGGAAAACATGTCCGTGAAAAGTGTGAATAATCACCGGAACATTCATCTGATGAGCAGCCCACCTTCCCAATGCTCCGGGTTTTGATGCATGGGTATGCACAATATCTGGTTTGAAAGTCCGAATAATTGACTTTATCTCTCTGAAGGCTTTATAGTCGCGGTAAGGGTTAACTGGCCTGCGCATCTCCGGTAGGATTTTCGGCGTAATTCCAAGATTCTCAACAATGAATTGCGAGCTGTCTTCAGATGCATCTTTCATCCCGCCTAAGAGAAGCGTTTCGTATCTCTCGGGAAGGTGTTTAGTTAGATAGGCAGCGTTATATGTAGGCCCGCCCAGATTGAAGCGGTTGATAATTCTTAGTACTCGGGGCATGGAACAGCAAGTTCAAGACAAAGTTACGCAATAATCTACCCATTGAAAGGTATATTCTGAAGATACCAATGCTGAAATACCAACAATGCCCAAATGGTATGTGGACTATCTCCCGGGTTTTTACTCAAGGATTTCTTTTCCAGACGTTTTATTTCTAACGGGTTGAATAAATCTTGCTTTTCAATAATGTCGGTGTTCAGTAATTCCTCTCGAAGGCTTTTTAAGGGACCAGCCAACCAGTGTACCAAAGGAGCCTCGAAACCTTTTTTCTTCTTGTTAAAGAATTGTTTAGGGAAATCTTTTTCAAATGCCTTGCGCATTATGTTCTTCCCACTCCTTTTAGTTACTTTCTCACTGGCGGGAATGGTAAAGAGATATTCTACAAGTCTGTGGTCCAAAAAAGGCACCCGCACCTCTAAGCTGGAACGCATACTCATCAAATCAACCTTGTGGAGCATATCATTTGCAAGGACCAACTCCATATCGGCTTTCAAAACAGAATTGAAATCATTTGGGTCTATCGAAATTTTAAGATTGTGTCCTGTGAGATTTTCTTTCAGCAACTTTTGAACTTCAGCTTTTTCCGTAAAGCTTGCCCACTGCTCGTATCTTTCTGTAAGCGGAAGCTTCAGGCCCTTTGCATAACGCCTTAGTTTTCTGATTTGGTTCAGGGTGGCTTTGTTTCTTGATTCAGGAAAAAGATCCAGAGCAGGAGAACCGGACTTAAGAAAAAAGTTGATGAAATTTTTATCAAGCGAATGTAGCATGGCTCTGTGCTTGTTATAACCACCCATCACTTCATCAGCTCCATCACCGCTGAGAACAACTTTTACCCGTTCTCTTGCAAATCTGGAAATCAGGTTGACCAATATGGCTGAAGAATCTGCAAAAGGTTCGTCAAAACTGTCAAGAATGTTTCCAACCTCAGAATCAATGTCACTTTCTGTCAGCTGCAGTATATGGTGCTTTACTTTGAGTTGTTTTGCTACTCTTTTTGCATCATCGCTTTCATCGTAAAAGGGTTGATCAGGAAAACCCACTGAAAAGGAAGAAATACCTTCCTTTTTTTGCGAAGCAAGGAGGGTAATTATTGAAGAGTCAAGACCGCCGCTTAAGAAAGTACCGACTGGCACGTCAGCGCGTAATCGAATCTCTACAGAATCATTCAATTTCCTTCTGAAATCAGCCAGAGGAACCTGGGGAGTGTATCTTTCAGGTAGCCGAATATTGTAGTATTGATTGATATTGAACTCAGCGGCATTTATTTTGATAAAGTGTCCGGGCTTTAATTTCTTAACGCCCTCAACAATGGTATTTGGTGCCGGAATATAGCTGAGTTGGAGATAGTTGAACAGGCTTTTTTTATCAATACGAATATTTTTAACCCCTTTGATAACCGATTTTAATTCGCTCGCAAAAAGAAAATGATTGCCTTGATCTGAATAATAAAGAGGTTTAATCCCGTACCGGTCGCGCGCCAACAGTATTTCATTTTTCACAGAGTCATAAAAGGCAAATGCAAAGAAGCCATTGAGTTTTTGAATAAACTCTTCTCCTTCATGCTTCAGTCCGTAGAGCAAAACTTCCGAATCGCTGGTAGTTGAAAACCTTAGATCGTATTTAGATATAAGCTCGTTTTTTAATTCGAGATAGTTGTAAATCTCACCATTGAAAATTAGGTAATAATTACCGCTCAGATCTTTGAGCGGCTGATTAGATCTGCTGTCCAGGTCAATAATTGAAAGCCTTCTATGACCCAGGCATACATTTTCCATTTGGATAGTACCTCCGGTATCGGGTCCTCTGTGCACTTGTCTTTGAGTCATTTCTTCCATCAAAGACGCAGCATCTCTACTTATAGCTGATTTACTCCAAATTCCGGCAATTCCGCACATGGGGAAAATAATCTGGGCACCAAATTAGTTTAATTGTCTGTTCTTTGTGAATGAACAGGCACTTGATTCTATGCAATTAAAAATCTTACTGATCGCAATTACTCTGTCGGTGTCATCCGGCTTGTTTTCACAGACTCTATCTAGTTTTGTTAATGAGCCTGCTCTGAAAGGTGCTTCAACATCTGCGGTGGTCTTTGATTTGGTTACTGATGAAACGCTCGAATCTCATAATAAAGACTTGAAATTATGTCCGGCGAGTACCTGGAAGGTGGTTTCTATGTCAACTGTGGCTGAATCAGTAGAAAACCTGAATCCCTTTAAGACCGAATTGATCATCAGTGGAAAAATACAAGACGGTGTCCTAAAGGGAAATATTGTTATTAAAGGCCATGGTGATCCAACATTGGGTTCCGCTGTTTTCAATGAAAATCAAATGCAAATCCTTGACCGCTGGACAGGCTTAATTCAGGAAGCGGGAATCGAAAAAATTGATGGGCACATAATGGCTGACGAAACTTGGCTGGATGGAGAATCTCTTCCCCGAACCCGGATTTGGGAAGATATGGCCAATTACTATGGAGCCCATATTTCCGGATTAAATTTTCATGATAATACGTACAAAGTAGAATTCAATACACGAATGGGTGCAGGAGAAAAGGTGAAGCTTCTCGGGTATTCTCCAGAAATACCTGGTTTAGAGCTGATCAATTATGTGAAGGCGAGCACCATTCGCTATGATCGGGCATTTATTTTTGGTTCGCCACTTTCTTCAAAAAGAACCATTCGGGGCACTTTACCAATGGGTTACGATTCGTATGAAATAAAGGGAAGTATTCCTGACCCAGCTCTCTTTTGTGCTTTTCATCTGAATAAAAAACTTGAAGAAATCGGCATTTATTCAAGAGGTATAACGAAGGAGCAAGAAGATATTGCAGCTTCTAACAGATTGCTGGATGTTATTTATGCTCCTGCTCTGGAGAAGATTATTGAAGAGGTCTTGACGGAAAGCGATAACCTGTATGCAGAAGCACTGACTGCCCGATTGGGGCAATCAGAAGGAAAAGGAAACCTGGAACAAGGGGTTAGGAGAATACAAGAGTTTTATTCGGACCATTGTGATTCGCGTTCTCAAATCCACGCTTTTGATGGAAGTGGATTATCTCGATTTAATGCCATCAGCTCACAACAGTTTCAGTATATACTCTCCTATTGCAACAGGAGTGAGAAGCTCAAAAGAATGGTTCTCACCAAACTGCCCCGTTTCGGTGAATCTGGAACTGTGAAAAACATGGGAAAACAAGGTCCCCTGAAAGGAAATGTGGCTGCCAAAAGTGGGAGTATGACAGGGGTTTTGGCTTATGTAGGGTATTTAACTGCGGCCTCTGGTAGACAGTTAGGCTTCGCTATTTTGGTCAATAATTTTGAACAACCCACTTACCAGATAAGACAGGCAATTGTAAAGCAATTAACGGCAGTTTATAAAAATTATTAGAATGAAATTGAGATGGTTCTCTTTTGCTTTCTGGTTTTTCGTTCTGCGTTTGTCAGACAAAATTTAGTGTAAATTTCCTCTGACTCGGTATCTCCAAGCTCTGCTGCTCTGGAATAAGTAGAGCAGGCATCTTCTTTTTCTCCACTGAAGTATTGAGACTCTGCCAGGAAGTAATAATAATCTGCCTTGTTGTCTAGTAAGTTAGGATGTATATCGTTCAATATTGTCTGGGCTTCATCATAATTCTCTGCACTGACAAGTATTATAGCCTTATTAAGTTTGGCAGGAGCCAAATCTGGATCAATTTCTATTACCTTGTTTATATCCTGGAGTGCTTTCTGGTAGTCTTCCATTTCGTAGTACACAGCCGATCTCATATATAAGGCATCTCGGTATTCAGGATTCAGCTCTATGGCTTTGTCATAACATTTCAAGGCCATTTTATTACGGAACTCAGAGTACTCCAAATTACCGGTAAAGTAATGAGCCGGAGAATAATACTCGTTTATTTTTATAGCCCTCTTAAGTAGTTTGTACGCCTTCTCAATATCTCCAGAATTGTAGTATGCCACTCCTATGTTGGTGTGTACTTCAGGCGATTCATCGTTTAATTTCAAAGCTTTTTCGTAAGACGTTATAGCCCCTTCGTAATCTTCCAGTTTTTGACGCGCATTTCCTTGGATGAGCCACATCTGGAATGACTCAGGATTTTCTTCGAGAAAATTTTCTGCAATTTCCAATACCTTAACATATAAACCATCCTTGTATGCAGATTTTGCTTCATTCAGCGATTGTGAATGAATAGCATTGATGGCAAAGAATGCGATTAAAATAGTTGAAATCAATTTGCGCATGTTCCGTTTATACGGAAGAAAGTGCTATTGGGTTAGGGTTTGAATTTCCCTGGATAGATTGAGCTCCGTCAAAGAACCCAAGACCTTATCTGCAACTTGAAATTTTGGATGACTAAATTGGTGTTTGTCAGGAACTGCAATAACATTCATTTTAGCACTTAGAGCGGAAATCACACCGTGAAGAGAATCTTCTAAAACAAGGCACTTATGGGGTTCTACACCCAATTTCTGAGCCGTATTTATAAATACAGCAGGGTGTGGCTTTCCATAAGCTTCAAACTCTGCAGAATGTAGTACATCAAAGTAGTCTACCATATTTAAGAGATTGACTACACTTTTAATTAATTTCATTGGAGAAGATGAAGCGATGGCTATTTTAAGATTCAGATCCATACTAGTCTGAATCGTATGCTTCACGCCATCCATAATTTTCCCTTCATTCAGAATCAGCTGACTCACTCTATCCAATATCGCTTCTTCAATTTTTCTTTTCGATTGACCTTCCCAAGGGAGACGACTATACCAGAGGTCTACAACTTCATTCAGCCGGTAACCCATGGTTTCTTTGCAATCATCTTCTGTAAGATGTATGCCTACTTTAGAGAAAATCTCCATTTCAGCCTTTCTCCAGAGAGGTTCAGAGTCAAGGAGTAGACCATCCATGTCAAAGATGATAGCTTCAATCATACGTCTCTCCAGAAATAACGCGTAAAAATGATAAGGACGGTAAAGATTTCGAGCCTCCCAATAACCATAAGACCTCCCAGAATCCATTTTGCCAGCGATGGCAGGTGTGAGAAGGTTTCAGATGGTCCTGTAGAATTTAAACCTGGACCAACATTGCCAAGTGAAGTAGCAACAGACCCCATGGCTGTGATAGTATCGAGGCCCAGAAGGGAAAGCGCTACGGAAGACAGGCCAAAAATGGTTAGATAGATAATAACAAAAGCCAGGATGTTTCTGGTTATTTCGTGAGCTACTGCTTTACCATTGAATCTTACTGGGATTATTGCCGATAAATGAAGTTGCCTTTTGAACTCTATGATTGAGTTTTTAGCGATGATAAGGTGTCTAACAATCTTAACACCACCTGCTGTAGACCCGGCACATCCACCAATAAACATCAAAGTGAAAAATATCAAGATTACTGAACCACCCCAGGTAGTAAAGTCAGCACTGGCATAACCTGTTGTTGTTAGGATGGCTACTACCTGGAAAATAGATTCTCTGAAAGCTTTTTCAGTTGGAGACCCGTCAATAAAAATGAGTATAGCTGTTACCACAATTGTTGTGATAGCTGTAATCAATAGGTAGCCCTTGAACTCTTCGTTTTTCCATAGTCGTTTGAATTTACCTTTAAAAGTCAGATAAATCAGAACAAAGCTGGTTCCTCCTAAAAACATGAAAACGGTTATGACGTACTCTACATAAGCAGAATTAAAATGAGCTACACTGGCCTGTTTCGTAGAGAAACCACCGGTAGACATAGTAGTGAGACTGTGATTCAAGGCATCGAAAAAGCTCATATCACCAAAAATCAGCAATACGGTTTCAATAATAGTCAAGACTATGTATAGCAGCCATAATCTAATAGCGGTATCTTGAATACGCGGCTTCAGTTTATCTGCTGTAACACCTGGTGCTTCGGCCAGGAAGAGCTGCATGCCGCCAATGCCGAGAGATGGTAAAATGCTAATTACAAGTACAATAAACCCTAATCCACCAACCCACTGCGTTAAACTTCGCCAGAAAAGGATGCTTTCGGGAAGTGCTTCTATATTATCCAGAATGGATGCCCCGGTTGTGGTAAATCCGGAGATGCTTTCAAAAAAGGCATTCGTGAAACTGGGGATCGAGCCTGTTAAAATGAAGGGAACAGATCCGGACAGGGCCATTACTACCCAGCTGAAAGTCACGATTATATATCCATCTCGCTTCTTAATGTCACGGCTTCGTTCATTATTTCTGGTTGCCAGTTGGAGAATTCCACCTAAAACAGCACTAATTAAAACTGAGTAGAGCCAATTATCAAAAGTTCCATCTTTGTAATAGAGCGCGAAGGGAATGCACAAGGCCATGAGCGCTGCATTGATAAAAAGCAGTACGCTCAGGATATTTAAGATGCCTATGAGATTTATTCTCACTTAAAAAAGGATTCTACTTTATGGATACATTCCATTTTTGAAAGAATAACAACGTGATCGCGCTCCTTAAACTCAAAATTTCCATCGGGAATAAACCCTTTTTCATGCCTTACTACTCCACCAATTATTGAGCTCTTCGGAAATTTTAACTCCGAAAGTCTTTTCCCAACCATCTTAGAACCGGCTGGAACTTCAAACTCCAACACTTCCACGTCAGCACCGTGCAAACTGGTTAGGGAGAGCACTTCTCCCTTTCTGATATATCTGAAAATAAAATTAGCCGCAATCAATTTTTTATTGATCAGCGTGTCCACACCTATACTTTGAGAAAGGTGGATGTAATCGATATTTTCTACCAGAGCAATGGTCTTTTCTACACCGTGATTTTTAGCTACCAGACTGGTAATAATATTCGTTTCACTATTACCTGTCACAGCAATAAAGGCATCCATATCCGAAAGACTTTCTTGCTCCAGGGCATCTACGTTTCTTCCGTCTGCGTTGATAACCAGAGTGTCTGGCAGCCGTTCTGCTAGCCACATGCAGCGATCTTTATCCGGTTCAACTATTTTTACCCGGTATTTCTTACTCAGTGCCTGCGCGGCGTGATATCCAACTGAGCTTCCACCAAGTATCATTAGATTTTTGATTTCTAGCCGCTCCTTTTTGAAAATTTCAAGAACGGAAGTCAATCCTGACGAATTTGCTGTAAAATAAGCATGGTCATTTACCAGAAATCGAGTGTCTTTGCTGGGAATCAAGGTCTCGTTATTCCTCAAAATAGCGACTGGTATAAAATCCCTGTTTTGATTCAAATGAGCCGTTTCTTCCATGGTTTTTCCAGCCACTTTGCTGTCATGCTCCACCCGAATTCCCACAAGAGATAATTTGCCTTTATCAAAGTCAATAAAATCAGTTAGTGCTGATTCTTTACAGAGCCTTTTAATTTCTCGGGCGGCCAAGGATGCTGGCGATATCAACTCATCAATCCCAATTTCGCAGAGATCTACCTTCTCCTTACTCATCAGGAATTCTACATTCGAAATTCTCGCTACGGTTTTCTTGGCTTTTAAGTGTTTGGCCAGGATACAAGTTGTAAGGTTAACATCTTCGCTATTAGTAACTCCAATAACCAGATCTGCCTTCTGAACGTTGGCATGACTCAGTGTACTTATCGATGTAGAGCTGCCTGTAATAACCTCCAGATCGAGCTGGTTTGAAATATGTTTGAGCTGCTCCGGATCCTTATCAATTACAGTAATGTCATGACCTTCAATGGTTAAGAGCTTGGCAAGGTGAAACCCCACTTCCCCGGCACCTGCAATGATTACGCGCATTTAATTCTTTGAATCTATAGAGCAAATATAGATAGACTTTACTTGATAACTAAAGATATTTATGCAATACCCAGGGTTAAGTTTTTTCCATAAAAAGTCAATAATCGATAAAGAACATCTTACATTTGGGCCTTCGGTTTAATTGCTGATAACAATTAGCAATAGATTAAAAGGGAATCAGGTGAAAATCCTGGACAGTACCCGCTGCTGTAAGCCTCATAAGGCTTCATTCAATCTGAATACCACTGCCAGTAAAGGTGGGAAGGTAGAATGAAGGAGGTAAGTCAGAAGACCTGCCGATAACTTATACAATTTCGGACTTTCGGGAATAAAAGTGTGAAATGGCGATTAACCCTTCGGGGTTTCATGTTGTTTCCTTTCCAGTGGTCCGCATCAATCTTTGTTTTATGCAATGGCATAATGCTTACATGAGATGCGGCAAGAAAGGCTTGGTAACGGCTGTTGTTTTGGCTTTTACCACAGCTTTATTTGCGCAAATAGATACGCTTGAGCTTAAGGCTTTTGAAGTGCAGGCCAGCTATTTGGAGAAAGATGCAAAGGGAATTCGCATAGAAAAGATTGAGCTCGATACGCTTTTTGCACAATCCATCTATGGCATTACGGGGGTTTTAAAAACAAGAACGGATTTAAACCTGAGAGGCTATGGACCGGGTTCAAGTTTTGGGCTCTCCATTCGCGGAGCTAATCCCAGTCAGGTGCAAATATCAATTAATGGAATACCCTTTGAAAATCCGGGTCTCGCCCAGGCTGATCTTTCACTTCTCCCAATTGGAACTTTTAATAGGGCTTCGGTATACAGAGGTGGTGCCGGAGCTGTGCAAGGAAATGCTACCATTGGCGGAGCGGTTCTATTAGACTCAGAAGCAGAATTTAAGAATCAGGTATCGCAAACTTTTGGATTTGGCTCTTTTGGTGATGTGAATGCGGTATCAGAGATTCAGATTTCTTCTGAAAACTACTCATCAAAAACTCAAGTTAATTACGCAGCATCTCAGAATGATTTTGAGAGAACGAATCCAATTAGTCGTGAACCCGAAGCACTACCGAATGCTGCTTTCCAATCATACGGTGTAAATCACTCTTCTAAATGGCTTAGAGAAAACAGTTCGTGGGAAGCATTTGGCTGGTACCAGGATACCCGAAGAGAAATTCCGCCTAATCTCTCCAGACCCAATTCAACTGCCTTTCAGGAAGACGTCAATGCCAGGATTCAAATTGGGAATGACAGAGAAATGGGAAGCTTCAAGCTCTCCACGAAAGCAGCTCTAGACTATGGCTCACTGAGGTACGTGGATCCATCATCAGATCTTGACGATTCTTCAAACTTCTATACCCTTCATGTTGAAGCGAAGGTCGAGCGGATGTTTGGTAGAATAAGAACTTCAGGTGGCTTGATTATGCGTCATACCCGGGCCATAACTGAAGGCTATGATCAAAGGCAGGAGAGGAATAGCCCCGCCTTAGTTTTAGGAGCAGTCGTTCCCTTCAATCGCGAGAAAACGCAACTATCAATATCCGTAAGACAAGAATTTCTAAACGGAAACGCATTACCCTTAATACCCATTGCTGGAATAGAACACCGGTTAAACGATACGTGGAAATTAAAGGCAAACGGAGGTTATTCCTATAGAATTCCTGGATTGAACGACTTGTTCTGGTCGCCGGGAGGAAATCCTGACCTGCTGCCTGAATCGGGTTGGTTTTCTGAATTGGGATTTGATTTCGAGAAAGAAAATGGAACGAATAAAGTCAAGATTACCGGAGCTGGGTTCTACCGTAAAATAGATAATTGGATACAGTGGCGACCCGGTCCGGAGTTTTGGTCTCCGCTCAACTTGAGATCTGTGGCTTCATACGGTGCCGAAATTTCTGCTACAATCAGGCAGTCTCTGGCTGGTGTATCCTTTATCCATTCACTTTCGGCCACTTATGTAGAATCAATTAACCGGTCATCTGCTTTTGAGGGTGACCAATCTGAAGGAAAGCAACTCGCTTACACGCCTCCCTTCATCGCTAACTTTAATGAAACCATTCTTCTTCTTCAGAATAGGTTGAGCCTGACTTTAATAGGCAGGTATTCTTCTTTGACTTATACTTCTTCGGATAATGAGAATTTTCTCGATCCCTATTTCCTTTTCGATGTAGAAACTGCCTACAGAATTAATAAGAAAGCACTCCATATCAGCTTATTCCTTGCACTCAACAATGTCTTAGACACAGAATACCAATTACAAAGAGCATACAATATGCCCAGTACAAATTTTCAGACCGGAATTAAAATAGGTCTCAACACGAAAAAACAATAATTATGAAATCAATTTCAAAATTGGCTTTCCTGGCCGCTGTATTTCTTGCAATAGGATGCAATAAGTCTGAAGATGAAGAACCTGTAAGTGTACCATCAGGTCAACGAGTAATTCTCGTTGGAAATGAAGGTGGATTCGGCGCTGGAAATGCAAGTTTGAGTCTCATTTCTACAACGGAATCTACGGTATCAAACAATGTTTATTCGGATGCCAACGAAGGAGCTATTGTCGGAGATGTATTGAATAGTATCGGTCAATTTGGAAATGAATTGTTCTTGGTTGTAAATAATTCAGAGAAGATTGAAGTTGTTAATTCTTCAAACTTTGAGAAGACAAAAACCATATCCATCACAGGTGGTTCACCCAGGTACATTACAATTGCTTCTGAAAGTGTTGCCTACGTGTCAGATCTATACGGCGGTGGACTTCATGTTGTAAACCCGGGCACTGGTGGATATGAAAGTTTCATTGATCTTTCAAATAGTGTTGAACATATGGTGCTCAATAATAATGAACTATGGGCGGGAGAATCGATCGATACAAATTTCAATCCCGGCGACGAAATCATCATAGTCAATACCCAAACTAATGCCGAGGTAGAAAATATTGAATTGAGTGCCGGAGTTAATAAGCTTGTGAAAGATGTGAATGGAAAGATCTGGGTTCTTTGCAGCGGAGATGGATTTGCGAGCCCGAGTATACCCGCTAAGTTGTATAAAGTTGATCCGGTATCAAAGCAGGTTGAAGTCAATTGGGAGCTTCCGCAAGTTACGGGCTATGCCCCGGTGGGTCTTGCTATTTCTCCAAATAGAGAAGAGCTCTATTATGTAATGCAGGGGAATGTCTACAGAATGAACATTTCTGACGATCAGCTGCCAACAGATCCTTTCATTGAACCCGGTTTAACCACTCTTTACACCCTCCATTGCGATAAACAGACGGGTCAGATAGCCTTGACAGATGTAAAAGATTATTCTCAAAATGGAACGGTTCACATTTACAGTTCAAACGGAACGGAAATTGGCACATATACCGCTGATATAATCCCAAATGCAGTACATTGGATGGATAATTGATGAGTGGAAATTGAAAAAGCACCTGGTAAAAGAGATTACTTACAAAGACTGCTACGATCTGCGATTAAAGGT
>Ga0207419_1001619_pt1 | contig 16337 bp, 14 predicted proteins | sample ElkSloMetagenome_4_FD_184723 | JGI IMG/M metagenome (GOLD analysis project Ga0207419, IMG submission 184723) | Hot spring microbial communities from Elkhorn Slough, Monterey Bay, USA - MD2A (version 2) | ecosystem: Environmental > Aquatic > Marine > Intertidal zone > Estuary: Microbial mat ...
TAAGCCGACAGACAATGCGTTCATCGAGGCGTTCAACAGCAAGCTGCGCAGCGAATGCCTGAACGCGCACTGGTTCCTGAACCTGCAAGACGCTTGCGAAAAGCTGGAGGCGTGGCGTAGACACTACAACGAAGAGCGACCGCACAGCGCGATCGGGAATATACCCCCGATCATGCTGGCAAACTCAGCCGGTGAGACCAGCCCGCCGGACCTGAGCAAGGCGGAAAACTCCAGACCCGAGTGGTCCAACGTTGGGTAGCAGTGCAAAACGGCCCAAGGCTCTACTCCTAGCTGGTAGAAACTTCGGGCTCAGACCACCCTTGCACCCGCTCGAATGCGCAGGTTGTGATCTCTGAAGTTGATGACCCCGAAGATATTGACGTCCGCTGGGCGCGTGATCGAGAGCTCCTTGTCAGCCTTGGCAGTGGCAAGCTCGAGAAATCAGACCAAACTGCAATCAATGGCGAAGTGACGATTGAGTATCGGTAAGTCCGCTCACCACCCATTCCGCGACATTCGGCAACACAGAAAGCTCACTTGGATGCGGCCCGTCCTCTTCCCAGGGTTTGATGACGAGACCCGCCGTTCCACGATAAGGGGCCTCCTCGGTCAAGGGAGGCAGTATACGAGAGTTTGGGAACGCCCGCAGAAGGGAAGGGGACCAAAACAAGCAAGCTGTCCGCCCGCGTTGGCGATCAGTTGTCGGAAATTCGAATCCTGGCTTCTGATTCTTTCCGGAAGGGCGAATTCTTGCAGAAGCGGCTTACGGTCCTTGTGCTACGAAGGCCTTGGTAAAATGCGAAAAATCAGGTTTGCGAGATCCCCAAAATGGAAGAACTTTATTGTACTGAAACGAGAGGGCGCTCCCTCCTATTATACGTTTGTTCCGTACGAGACTGCGAAAATCGAAAAACTATATTGTCAGAGGGTAGGGCGGGAAGCTGGGATTCGCATGAAAAAACGGAAGATCTTTTCTGTCTCACAACAAGCCCGGCCTCGCATCGCGCAGGCGGTAGAAGATTCCGCTTTCGTCATATCCTGTCAGTTCGAGCACTCCGCTGACCACAAACACCTTGCGTTCGTCGGTAGGGAAGGGCGTGCTCGCGATCACCTCGACGAACTGGTTGGGCGCCGCGTGGAAATGGAACGGGCAGCCGGGCGGATAGCCGAGCAGGACGAAGCGCTTCTGGGTCCGCTGAGCATCGAGCGGCATCATCCAGCCGGCGACCTTGATCCGCTTGCCCGCCAGCGCGCGCACCTGCTTGGTGAAGCGGGGCCTCGAAAGGATGTAGCCCTCATCGTCGAGCCGGGTGATCTCCTCGGTCGCCTCGAGCACTTTCCACGAGACGCCGCCCCTGGGCGTGCGCGCGGGCTGCCAGACGTCTTCGATCACGGGCCCGGTCTTTGGATCGGGCGCCTGGGCGCTCGTGACCGGGCCGAGGCTGAACGTCGCCATTGCGGCGAGGATGACCAGCGCGATGCGATGCATGATGTCCTCCAGTCGGTCGCCTTGATCCATGGGTGTCAGCTCCGTGCGAGGATGCGCGCGGCATCCACGCGGTAGATGCGCAGCGCCGGAATCAGCGCTGCGAGCGCGCCGAGGCCCAGCACCGCCGCCACCAGCAGCAATTCCTCCGGCAGGGGGTGCCACGCGGCAAGCCCCAGGTTGCTCAGTGTCGCGAAATTCGCCCGCGCCGCCGCGATAAGGCCATGCGCCGCGAACCATCCGAGCGCCGCGCCGAAAACAGCCGTGACCACGCCTTCGAGAAGCACCGTGGCGAAGACCTGCATCCGGCTCGCCCCCATGACGCGCAGCAGGGCGAGGTCGCCCTCGCGGCTGCGGACCATGTTGAGGAGCGCGACGAAGATTGCGAGCCCGCCGGTCACCGCGAGCAGCCAGCCCAGCACCCGCACGCCTTCGAGGCTCGCGCCGAGCAGGTCGAGCAGGCGGGCCGTCTCGCTCGCCGGGACGGCGGCCTGCATCGCGGTCTGCCGGTTGACCAGCGCGGGAATGCGAAGCGCGCCCGCGGCGTTGCGGTAGGTGACGAGAAGCGCGGTGAGTTCGGCTTCCGGCGCGCGGGAAGTCATGGTGAGGGCGCTGCGCCTGCCCGGCTGGTCCGGTGCCCCGGCATCCCCTGCGGCGCTTTCATGATCGTGCGCGTGTTCGCTCTCCGGTCGGCCGTGCGCGATGCCGTGAACGTCCCATACGCTTTCATAGGGCGTCAGGACGAGCCGATCGACCACCGTGCCGGTCGGGACGAGCACGCCGACGGTTTCGAACGGGGCATGGCCGTGGCCCTGTTCCGCGTCCTGTTCGTCGGCAAGGCCGTGGCTGGAGACGAAGGCCTGTCCAGGCCCCGCTCCGGTCGCCCGCGCGACTTCCGATCCGAGGACGGCTTCCATCGGTTCATCGAAGGTGCGGCCGCTGGCCAGTTCTGCCCCGTAAAGCGCCATGAACGAGTCGTCCGTCCCGACGATCCGGTAGCCTGCGAAATTGTCGCCCAGCGCGATCGGGACCGCGCGCTCCACTGCCGGGTCGCGGCGCAGCAGGTCGAGGCTGTCCAGCGGGATGTTGCCGGTCGGCCGGTCGATATGGAACACGGCTGACAGGATCAACTGGAGCGGCGACCCCTTGGCTCCCACGACGAGGTCGATCCCGCGCGCATCGCGCTCGAGCCGCTCACCCGCCTGGTGGCCGAATTGCAGCAGCAGGACGAGCAGCGCGACCGAAATCGCGAGCAGGGCCACGTTGAGCGCGCTCGTCAGCGGGCGGTCCTTGAGATAGGCGATCGCGAGCGAGATCATGCCGTGATCCGACCTTCCTCTATCCTGCCGCGCTCTATCCGCAGCACCTTCTCGAAATGCGGCAGCAGCCGCTCGTCATGGGTCGCGATGAGAAGGCTCGCATGCGAGGCTTTGGCGGCGTCGAGCAGCAGCCCTGCGACCCTGTGCGCATTGTCGCGGTCGAGCGCCGAGGTCGGCTCGTCCGCTATCAGCAGCTTCGGGCGCACAACCAGCGCGCGCGCGATCGCGGCCCGCTGCGCCTCGCCCTGGCTGAGCGCAAAGGGCCGGGCATGGGCGCGGTCGGCAATGCCGAGTTCGCGCAGCACGCTGTCGACAAGGGCGGGGTCGCGCCTTCCGGTCTGAAGCTTCTGGGCGAGCAGCAGATTGCCGCGCACGCTGAGCGCGGAGACGAGGCGCAGGGTCTGGAAGATGATCCCCATGTGCCGCTGCCGAACCCGGTCCGCGGCGGCGGCGGAGCGTGCAGGCGCGATCGCCTCTTCGCCCAGTTTCACTTCGCCCCGGTCCGGCGATTGCAGGCCGCAGACGATGTTGAGAAGGCTCGACTTGCCGGACCCCGACGCGCCGAGCAGCAGCGTGCGCGAACCCGGTGCGAGGTCGAAGGACACCTGTTCCAGCACCGGTCGGCCGTCATAGGAAAGGGCGACATCGCGGACGCAAAGGGTGGTCATGTTCGGTCGGCCGGTCTGGACGGGGCTAAGGTCGGTGGGGCTGCCGGGACGTCATGCCCGGCCGCGTTCGCGCAGGTTCAGCCAATGCGCGAGAATGAGAAGGCTGGCTCCGCCCGCTGTCATCGCCTGTTCCTGCCATTGCACCGCAACGAAAAGCGCGCCCGTCATGGCGCCAAGGGCAAAGAGCAGGAGCGGGCCTAGCCACCGGACGACGAGCGCCCGCGGACCGAGCACGCCGCCGCTTACCAGCACGACCGGCACCAGCAGCGCGGCATGGAACCACTCGGCCTGCGCCAGGGTGCCCAATGCGCTCGACGCGAGGACAGGAAGGAGCGCGAGCGCGAGAGGGAGGGCAAGGCAATGGACGAGGCAGAGCCCGGAAAGGGCGATGCCGAAGCGATCGAACAGCGGGCTCGGGGCGGCGGGTTTCATGGCTCTCTTGCATATGGGTGAGAAGGGAACTAGGTAAATGTTACAACATCACATCCTGAACGCAAAGGCAATTGCCGTGACCGCCACGATCGCCCGAACCGCAGCTTTGGAAAGCCGTGCCCAAACCCTGTGCGCACCCTTGCGCGAAACGGGCGCCGCGATATCCACCGCTGCCGGGATACTCGGCGCGATCAGCGACGATGACTGCAATCTCGCCATCTGGCAGCGCAACTTGTTGATCGACTGGAGCGCGCTGATCGAGGGGAGCCCCCGGGATATCCGCTTCGACGCCTCGCGCGCCGACCTTGCGGCGCGTTTCGCTGCGGCGCTCGCCAGCCATGGATTCGGGGGACGCCATCTTCATCGTGCGCTTTGCGATGATGTCGCGCTTCTGGCCGAACGCTTCTGCGCGGTCATGGAAATCGAGGAACTGGAATTGCGGCTCGAAGTCGTGACGACCGATTCCTGCCGCAAGTTCCATGCCGATTACGTCGCCGCGCGGATGATCACGACCTATGTCGGGCCGGGCACCCAATGGCTCACGCGCGCAGACGCCGCGCGCGTGCGCGCCGGCAAAGAACCGCGCGCGATCAACCGGCTCGAACCCGGCGAAGTCGGCATCTTCAAGGGCAAGCTTGCGACCGATCATCCGGCGATCCACCGCTCTCCCCCGATCGCGAGCGCCAGCGGCCCTCGACTGCTTCTGGTGCTCAACCGCACGGATCGCGGCTGAGAGCAAGGCGGATTGTCGGCGCTCGGGACCGCCTCACACGGCGAGCGCAGCAAGCGGCGGTTCGACGAATACCTTGCCTAACAGGCGCGCGGCCATGTCGCGCTGGGCGCTGGAAAGCGGTTCGCCCCCCGGTGTGCAGCCGGATCCGGGCCAGCGCTGTCCGTGCCGTCCCCTCCAGCTGCAGACCGTCCTGCGCGATCGCTTCGATCATGCCGGGCGCAAGGACGAGATCGTCGATTTCGAGCGCGATCGCCTCGTGCACCGTCTCTGCCGCGCTCTCCGCGTTCCCCGCGCGCAGATAGATCGTCTGGCGGTTGCACAGGCCGAGCAGCAGGTCGACCACGAAGCCTGCATCGTGGTGCGTGCAGACCCGCGTCATCCGCGCGCCGCCGGAGGGCGTGGAAAGTTCGCATGAGAGGCGCGCAAGGGTGCTTTCGATGGCCCGACCGGTGAACGGATGAAGCCTTTCTGCATGCGGGGAAGCAGGCAGGAACAATCCGAGCAGCGCCTCGTCCGCCGAATGGAGCCCGGCGAGGCTTGCGGGGAGGCGGTCGCAATGGCGTTCGGTGCCGCCGCGCTCGTCGCACAGCATGATACCGGCCCGGCCGATGACCGGTTCGCCCGCCAGTTCCCGGCGCAGAGCGGCGAAACAATCGCAGGCGAGGTGAAGATAGACGAAGCCGCCTATGGCGCAGGCCACGAAATCGATCGCCGCCTGAAAGCTCCCGCGCGGGGCGCAGCACAGCACGTCGCCGAGGCCAAGGCCGCTTTCGCGCAGCTCGAAGGCGGGCGAACGGCCCTGACGAAACCTTTGGCAAGCGAAGCATGACGCGCCGGTGCCGTGCACCGCCCGGGCGCGGTCAGGCGGCGCGGGCGAGATCTTCCTTCTCGCGGTAGAGCTCGACGATCTGCGCTTCGAGATTGGCGATCGTCTCGTCTTTCTGCGCGATCAGGCCTTCGCCGCGATGGAGCTCCTCCTTCTCGCGGTAGAGTTCGACGATCTGGGCTTCGAGATTGCAGATCGTCTCGCGCATGGCGGCGGTTTCGGCGCCGTCGGCGGCTACGGCCTGCTTTTCCTCGTACAGCGCAACCAGCTGCTGTTCGAGACTTTCGAGCGCTTCCTCCAGCGCCTGGGACGATCCTGTCAGTTGGGGGGACATGGGTGCACTCTCCTTTCGTTGGACATGTTCGCAATGTCGGCAGAAGTGATGGAACCGGCCGGTTAAGATCGAAGCGGAGGCCCTGCGGGGGAAAATACGGGGCCTTTGCGGATCGGCAGGCGCGGGTGGGAAGCAATGCCGATGCAAGGTGCGCGAACGCGCCCGGCGGGCGTAAGGGCCTGTGCCATCCCGACTTTTCGACCGGTCGCAAAAAAGCAAAAAGCGCTGCCGCTTTACCGGCCTCTAACCTTTCGCGGTTAATCCCCGGCAGCGTGAGCGACCAGGCACACTCCCCCTCCCAGCCGGCGATTCCCGGACTGACGGCTGCGGCCGTGCTTGGCCTGTCGGGCCGGGGCGGGGCGGAGTGGGCGCGGCTGCGGGGTCTGCAATATTCGGCGCTCGCCGGACTCACCTTCCTGCGCTCCTATGCCCATGCCCTGTTCGCGGTGTTCGTGGCCGTGCTCTACCGCGATAGCGTCTCCTTCGCCTGGATCGCGCTGTGGATGGCGGCGCTCGCCTGGGTGCATTTGCGCGGAGCTGCCTTCGACCGCTCGCTCGGCGATGTCGCGCACCGCCGGATCACCACCCGCGAATTCTACCGCCAGACCATCACCCCGGCGCTGTCGGGCCTGCTGTGGGCGGCCGCCGTGGTCGGTTTCGGCCCGCAAGGGACGAGCGGCGAGTTCGGCGCGATGCTCTATATCCTCGCGATCCTGATCGCGGGCGGTGTGTTCTTCAACACCGCCGCCCCGCTCGGCGTGGTCGTCTTCTCGCTCATCGTCGGCACCGGCACGGCCATCGCCCTCGCGATTGCCGGGGAATTCCTCACCATGACGGTCTCGATCGTATTCACCATCGTGTCGATCATCGGCGCGATCGAGACCGGGCGGCATTACCTCACGGCGCGCCTTGCCGAAACCGCGATCGCGGAAAAGGAGGAGGTCGTCTCGCTGCTGCTGCGCGAATTCGAGGAGAACGAGGCCGACTGGCTGTGGGAAGTCGACACCCAGCGCAGGCTGCGTTCGGTCTCTCCGCGCTTCGCCTTCGCGCTGGGCGCATCGCAGGCCGCGGTCACAGGCAAGCCGCTGCTCGAACTGGTCACCGGCGGGCGCTGGGGCGAGGGGCGCTTTCCCGAAAGCCTCCACGAACTCGCCGATAAGCTCAAGAACCGCGAGAATTTCTCGGCGCTGCTGGTCGAGGTCAGGATCAACGGGGAAAAGCGCTGGTGGGAGCTTTCGGGCACGCCGATGCGCGACGAGCGCGGTCGCTTCGACGGCTTTCGCGGGGTCGGCTCGGACGTCACCGAACAGCGCCAGTCCTCCGAGAAGATCGCCTATCTCGCGCGCTACGACACGCTTACCCAGCTGCCCAACCGCCTCCAGCTGACCGAGGCATTGGGCGAAGCATTGCGCGATGCCGAGAAATGGCGCTCGCGCTGCGCGCTGCTGATGGTCGATCTCGACCGGTTCAAGGCGGTCAACGATTCGCTCGGCCACATGACCGGGGACAAGCTGCTCGCGCAGGTTTCCTCGCGCCTCCAGGTCCTGATGAACGACGATCTGATGTGCGGCAGGCTGGGCGGCGACGAATTCGCCATCGTGATCCGCGATGCAAGCGAGAGCGAACGGGTCTGCGAAGTCGCGCGGCAGGTGATCGAGGCGCTGTCGGAGCCCTACCAGGTCGAACAGCACACGCTTTATGTCGGGGCGAGCGTCGGTTCGGCGATCGGTCCGCGCGACGGCAAGACGGTCGAGGAGCTGATGCGCAATGCCGACCTCGCGCTCTATCAGGCGAAGGATATCGGCGGGGGCGAACATTGCCGCTTCGAACCGGTCCTCCACGCATCGGCCGAGGAGCGGCGCCAGCTCGAAGATTCCCTGCGCAAGGCATTGGGGCTCGACGAATTCGTGCTCCATTACCAGCCGGTGGTCGATGCGCGCAGCGAGAACGTCGTCAGCTTCGAGGCGCTGGTGCGCTGGAATTCCTCCGAGCACGGTTTCGTCAGCCCGGGCAAGTTCATCCCCCTTGCCGAGGATACGCGCCTGATCGTGCCAATCGGCAAATGGGTCCTGCGCCAGGCCTGCATGGAAGCGCGCGAATGGCCCGAAGAGGTCAAGGTCAATGTCAACGTCTCGCCCGAGCAGCTGCTGGAACCCGATTTCCACCAGGACGTGGTCGATGCGCTCGCCGCGAGCGGGCTCAGGCCCGAACGGCTCGAGGTCGAGGTGACCGAGAGCATCTTCCTGCGCGATGCGAGCATCGCCCGCAACGCGCTCGAACAGGTCATGGCGTTGGGCTGCTCGGTTGCACTGGACGATTTCGGGACCGGCTATTCGTCGCTGGGCTACCTCAGGAAGCTGAAGTTCTCGACGATCAAGGTGGATCGCACCTTCGTCCAGGGCGCGGCGCAGGGGGCCAATGAAAGCCTCGCGATCATCAACGCCGTGGTCGCCATGGCGAAAAGCCTCGACATGACCACCACGGCCGAGGGTGTCGAGACCGCCGAAGAGGCCGCGATGATCCGCAATCTGGGCTGCGACAAGATCCAGGGCTTCTATTTCGGCCGTCCGATGTCGAACGAGGAAGCCCGCCTCCTGTTCCGGACCCGGCGCCGGATCAGCGCCTAGGCTCCTGCGCGCCTGAGCCTGAGCCTGAGCCTGCGCCTGCGCCTGCGCCTGCGAATCACGGTCAGGCCGAGGCGAGCGCGCCGATCAGGTTCTCGAAGAATCGCCGCCCGTCCGGCCCGCCGAGCGAGGGGTGGCTCACCGGTTCGATCGCGCGTTCGGGATGCGGCATCATGCCAAGCACGCGGCCATTGGCGCTCAGCACGCCTGCAATGTCGCGGCGCGATCCGTTGCAGGTTTCGCCATAGCGCAAGGCGACGCGGCCTTCGCCCTCCAGCCGGTCGAGCGTGGCATCGTCGGCGAAGTAATTGCCGTCGTGGTGGGCGACGGGGATGCGGATCGTCTCGCCAGCCTCGAATCCGTGGGTGAAGATACTGTCGGTGTTTTCGACCGTCAGCGGGACGGTGCGGCAGATGAAGGTCTGGTTCGCATTGCGCATCAGCGCACCCGGCAGCAGGCCCGCTTCGGTCAGGACCTGAAAGCCGTTGCACACGCCGAGGACCGGCATGCCGCGTTCTGCTGCATCGATGACGGCGCGCAGGATCGGGCTTTTCGCCGCCATCGCGCCCGAACGCAGGTAATCGCCATAGGAAAAGCCGCCCGGAAGCGCGATCAGGTCGAGCCGCTCGGGCAGGCTCGCCTCGCCGTGCCAGATGCGGATCGCGGGTTCGCCGGAGACCTTCTCCAGCGCCACCGCCATGTCCCGGTCGCAGTTCGAGCCGGGGAAGGTGACGACCCCTGCGCGAAAGCCCATCAGCCCTGCTCCCCTGCACGTTCGATGACGTAATCCTCGATCACCATGTTGGCGAGGAGCTGTTCGCACATCTTCGCCAGCGTCTCGTCGGTGGTGCCGTCGGCGACTTCGAGTTCGATCATCCGGCCCACGCGCACGTCCTCGATGCCCGCGAAGCCGAGCCCGTCCAGTGCGTGGTGCACGGCGCGTCCTTGCGGATCGAGCACGCCGGGCTTGAGGCGGACGAGGATGCGGACTTTCATGGGCGGTTCCTGCGAATGTGGGTCTTGCGCGGTGCGCCTATAGCGAGGCTTGGGCGTCAGGGGGAGGGGGTTCCTCGCGGCTCTCCCCGGGATCGCGCCGGGATGGGACGCGCGCCGGGATGCTGACAGATGTAACCCCTTTGCCACAGGTGACACGGGAATGACCCGGAAATGCCGCTTTTGCGTCGCTTGTGCACCGCCGCATCTCGCCAGAATCGGGCAAATCTGCCAGCCCGCGGGCGTCACGCCCCTCTCTCCGTGACAAGCAAAGGGAATTTCCACCATGTCACAGCGTATTCCTTTCGTGCGCGCCCTCTGGGCCTCCACCAGCCTTATCGCGGCCGCCGGCATCGGGTTTGCCGCGCCCGCAGCCGCGCAGGACGACGAGACCGCGCAGAGCTCCGAAGGCGAATTGCCGACGATCATCGTCACCGCCAACCGGCGCGAGGAAAGCCTGCAGGACGTGGCCGTCTCCGCCGACATCCTCGACGAACAGCGCGTCAATCTCATCTTCTCGGGCGCTGCCGACACGACCGCGCTTGCCGGCGCTGCGCCCGGCCTCAATGTTGAAAGCTCGAACGGGCGCGTCGCGCCGCGGTTCTACATTCGCGGGCTGGGCAACACCGATTTCGACCTTGCCGCCTCGCAGCCGGTTTCGGTGATCCTCGATGAAATCGTGCTCGAGAACGTGACGCTCAAGAGCTTCCCGATCTTCGATGTCCAGCGCGTCGAAGTGCTGCGCGGGCCGCAGGGCACGCTGTTCGGTCGCAACACGCCGGCGGGCATCGTCAAGATCGAAACCGTCAAGCCCGGGTTCGAGCCCGACGTCCAGGCCGGTCTCAGCTTCGGTTCGCTCGACACGGCTTCGCTGACCGGCGCGGTCGGCGGGGCGATCGTGGAGGACAAGCTGGCCTTCCGCGTCTCGACCCAGTTCCAGCGCCGCGGCGACTGGATCGACAACGGCTTCACCGGCGAGGAGAATGCGCTCGGCGGGTTCACCGATTTCGCCATTCGCGGCCAGCTGCTGTGGACGCCGGACGAACGCAGCGAGATCCTCGCCCAGGTCAATTTCCGCGATCTCGACGGGTCATCGACCTTCTTTCGCGCGAACGTTCTGTCGCCCGGCAGCAACGAGTTGAACCAGAACTATGACCGCGACACTGTGTTCTACGATGCGGGCGGCGGCAATCCGGCCGAGTACAACCAGTTCGGCGCGACGCTCAATGCGTCCTACGAATACGATTTCGCCACCCTCACCTCGATCACCAGCTACTGGACCAGCGAAGGCTTCAGCCGCGGCGATATCGACGGGGGCAATCTCGTGACGGGGCCGGGCTTCATCCCGTTCCCCTCCGACACGCAGGATTCGATCGATCTCGAACAGCTGACCCACGAAGTGCGCCTCGCCTCGAACGGCGACGGGCCTCTGTCCTGGCAGGTCGGCGGGTTCATCTTCGACAGCGATTTCGACGTGACGACCGTCGGCTTCACCTTTCCGCCGCCCGTCACCGTCAATCACACCAACACCGCCTGGGCGGTCTTCGGGCAGGCGAGCTACGAACTGACGGAGGCGCTGCGCGTGACCGCAGGGCTGCGCTACACCGACGACGAGAAGGACTTCTTCGTGCGCTCGGGCGCGCCGCTCCAGCCGGTCAGCGTGCAGGACGACAACATCGACTGGGACGTCAGCATCTTCGCCGACGTGACCGACACGACCAGCGTCTATGCCCGCGTCGCCAATGCGTTTCGCGCGCCGACCATCCAGGGCCGCGACGTCGCCTTCTTCGCCGCGCCTTCGGTCGCGCAGTCGGAGAACATCACCAGCTACGAGGCGGGCTTCAAGAGCGAGTTCGCCGACCGCAAGGTGCGGATCAACGGTTCGGCCTTCTACTACACGGTCGAGGACCCGCAGTTCACCGCCGTCGGCGGGGCGGGCAATCTCGTCCAGCTGATCAATGCGAATGAAGGCGAGGCCTGGGGCTTTGAATTCGACACCGCGTTCCAGCCGACCCCGAACATCACGCTGACGCTGGGGCTCGCCTATAACGACACGCAGATCAACGACGACAGCCTTGCCGTGGGCGTGTGCGCGCAATGCACCGTGCTCGACCCGCTCAATGCGAACGGCTTTGCGTTGGTGGACGGCAATCCATTCCCCAACGCACCTGAATGGAGCGGCGATTTCACCGCGCGCTATGGCGTTCCGGTGGGCGATTCGGGCGAATTCTTCATCTTCACCGACTGGATCTATCTCGGCGAGACGAACTTCTTCCTCTACGAAAGCGCCGAATTCAACGCCGACAGCCGGATCGAGGGCGGCCTTCGCATCGGCTATTCGGGCGGCGACGGCCAGTGGGAAGTCGCCCTGTTCGCGCGCAACATCACAAATGAGGACAACATCCTCGGCGCGGTCGACTTCAACAACCTTACCGCTTTCGTGAACGATCCGCGGGTGGTTGGCGTTTCCTTCGGGGTCGATTACTAAGGCGCCACAACGACACGGTTCCGGGCGTATCAAGCCCGGACCACTTCCAGAATGGGGGCGGGCAAGAGGCGACTTGCCGGCCCCTTTTTTGTGCTGCCCTTTCTGGTGGCGGCCTTGGCAGCCCTGCCGGCGGTCAATCGCCCCTGGGCAGGACGAGGATTTCGACCGCGCCTGCCGGATCGAGCCAGCGCTCGGCCGCCGCCGCGATCTCCTGCGCGCCGATCCGCCCGAGCCGTTCGGGCACGGCAAGCCAGCGGTCGATCCGCTCGGGCTCGCTCTGGACGCGCCGCACGAGGTTCATCCAGCCGGTCAGCGTCTTGAGCGCGTTCTGGTAATCCTCGAGCAGCGGCCGCTTGGCCCGCTCGATCGTGTCGGCATCGATCTTTCCGGCTCGGAAATCCTCGACCACGCCGACAATCGCCGCGCGCGCAATGTCGACCGATGCGACATCTAGCGCGGCCTGGACCTGGAAAGTGCCGTAACCTTCATAGGTCCGGCTGGGTGAGGAGCTGGCGCCCGGCGAATAGGCCTCGCCCAGTTCCTCGCGCAGGCTATCGGTGAGCGCGATCCGAACCGCGCGGGCGAGCACCGCGAGGCGGAGCGCTTCCTCGTGGTCGGAATCGTCGGTGGTCGGCCATGTCAGGCGCACGAGCGCCTGGTCCGCCTCGCCCGCATGGGTCAGCACGCGCGGGCTCCGGTCTCCGGTGAAGGTCCGCTTGCGCGCCTCGGTCCGCTCGCGGAATGACGCCTCGCGCTGTGGCAGCGCGCCGAGCGTCGCCGCGACCGCTGCGATCGCCTCGTCCTCCTCGATATCGCCGATGATTGCGACCTCGATCGCGCCGCGTTCGAACCGGTCCGCGAGGACATCGCGCAGCTGGGCGAAATCCTTCGCCAGATAGGCCTCCTGCGGCTGCAGCGTGAAGCGCGGGTCGCCGTCCGACAGGATTCCGCCGATCGCGGTCCCCAGCGCACGCCCCGGAGTGGCGTCGAGACTGGCGAAATAGTTCTCGACCGAGCGGGCATAGCGCTCCTCGCCCTCGGGCCGGTAGCCAGGATCGGTAAGCAGCGCGGCGGCGAGCTGCAATTGCAGTTGGAGATCGCGCGGCGTCGTCCCTCCGGTGACGACGAAGCTGTCGCTCGCCGACGACACACCGAAGCTCACCGTGCGCCCGGCAAGGATCGTCGCGAGCTCGTCCTGGCTGTGCGCGCCGAGCCCGCCGCCGGCCAGTGCGACGACCATGGCGGTGGCGAGCGGGTCCTCGACCGTCTCGAGCAATTGCCCGCCATCCACGGCGATGCGCACCTGCAGCCGGTCCTTGCGGATATCGGTGCGCCTGAGATTGAGCCGCACGCCGTTGTCGAAGGCGACGAGGCGGATGCCGAGCCGTTCGTCCACCCGGTCCTCGACCACGTTTCCGGGCTCGCCGAAATCCCCGTAGGCGAAGGCCAGCGCGCCGGCCTCGTCCGGCGGAGCGATGGGGAGCGCCATCGCCTCGGCAAAGGCGCCGCGCAGCGCGTCCTCTCCGCCTGAGGGGGCCGTGCGGCCCTCGAAGCGGATCAGCGGCTCTTCGAGCGGGGCGGCATCCTCGATCAATGCGTCATGGACCGTCTCGGGCGTGATTCGCGCGGCGAATTTCTCGAACAGAGCGAGCCGGAATTCAGGTTCGGTCGGGATCGTGCCGTCGTCGACCAGCCGCAGCGCGCCGCTGACATAGGCGGCATGGGTGCGCGTTTCGGCTGCGGCGGCGAGGTTCTGCAGTCCGGTGCGGCGGCCCGCCAGCTGCTCGTCGAGTTCGGCGCGCGTGAAGCCATGGGTCAGCGCTTCGTTCACGGCGCGCACCGCGGCCAGCATGCCTTCGCGCCATTGGCCGTCGGCGGTGTTCACGGTGAGGCTGGTGAGGCGCGCATCCTCGAACAGGTCGCCCGAGGAAAAGCGCGCCGAATTGAACGGCGCGTCGGCCCCGCGAGCGAGCGCGGCGAGGCGGCGATTGACGATGGCATAGCCGATCGATCGCAGGGTGGCCAGTTCGCGCGCGGCGAGGGTGTCCGCCTCGTCCTCGAAGGGGGAGAGGCGGGAGAGGGCGACGCTTTCCGACAGCGCCGGGTCGATGTGGATGTCGGTCAACCCCTTGCGCGCCGCATCGACGGGGCCTGTGACCGGCTCTTCCGGCGCCGGGCCGCCCTGCCAGTCCGCGAACATCGCACGGACCTTCGCTTCCATCAGCTCCACGGGATAGTCGCCGACCACGACCAGAACCGTGTTGGCGGGCACATAGGTCCGTTCGTAGAGCGCGCGGATGTCCGCTGCCCCCGCGCTTTCGAGCACCTCCAGCGTCCCGATCGGCAGGCGTTCGCCATAGCGCGCTGCGGGTGCGAGAAATTCGACCTCGTCCTCATAGGCCGACAGCGCATAGCCCGCCCGGTCGCGCCGTTCGGCGAGGATCACTCCGCGCTCGCGTTCGACCGCAGCCGGTGCAATCGTGAGTTCGCTCGCCGTCTCGCGCATCAGCATCAGCGCGGTGTCCAGCAGACCCTCGTCATTGCGCGGAAGGTCGAGCTTGTAGGTCACCGCCTCATAGCCGGTCGAAGCGTTCGTGTCCGCGCCGAAGGCAAGCCCTTCGCGTTCGAGCAGCCTGACCATCTCGCCCTCGGGCACGCCCGTCGACCCGTTGAAGGCCATGTGTTCGAGATAGTGCGACAGGCCGCGTTCGTCGGCGTGCTCTTCGAGCGAGCCCGATCCGATCCGCATGCGCACCAGCGCCGTGCCATCGGGCGTCGCGTTTTCGCGCAGGATATAGCGCATGCCATTGGGCAGCGTCCCGAAGACATAGCCGGCATCGACCGGCACGTCGCTGTCCTCGAACGCCCATCGGGGCGCGTCGGCGGGGGCCTCGCCGCCCGCCTGGGCCGGCGGGTCCTGCGCATGAAGCGGGACAAGGGCAGGCGGAACCAGCGCGAGCCAGAGCCCGGCGGCGAAAAGTCGCAATGTCGAAATCATGTGCAGTCGTGCGAGCCCCGATTGTCCCCTCTGTGCCGCCAGCCTAGCGGCCCGCAGCGCTTTGTCAGCCCCGCCGTGGCAAGGCATGGCGATTGCCCCTCCCGAGGGCAGGCGGCGGCAGGCGCTTGCCGGGCGCCGGCAGCTTGCGTGCGACCCTTTGCCGGGCCGGGTTTGACTGCCTGCTGAACGGGCATTTCTGGGCCGGTCGGGGCTGCCCGTTTCGCGGGCAGCACCAATATTCGGGCCGGATGACGCACCGCCCCGGGGGCGCGCCTCCTGATGCCATGCCCAAGGTGCGGGCAGGGGATCCGGCTGCCGCGAAAATGGGCAGGCGGGGCAATGCCTCCCGCGTGGGCATGGTTTCGGCCGGCGTGGGCCGGGCCGCCCACGGCGAATCGCGCTGCACGCGAAAGCGGCAGGCCCCGGTCATGCGAGGAGGGATGATCCGCGCGCGCCGGGGCGCCGCGACTATTTCTTGGGCGGGGTGCGCAGCCGCGAGCGGTGCGTCGACAGGTCGAGCACTTCGCCCGGTCCGTTTTCCTCGCCAGCGAGCAGGCCGAGCCGGCGGGCGACTTCGCGATAGGCCTCTTCCTCGCCGCCGAGATCGCGGCGAAAGCGGTCCTTGTCGAGCTTTTCGCCCGAATTCATGTCCCACAGACGGCAGCCGTCCGGGCTGATTTCGTCGGCGAGGATGACGCGGCTGTAATCGCCGTCATAGAGGCGCCCGAATTCGAGCTTGAAATCAACCAGCCGGATATCGATCGCGGCGAACATGCCGCACAGGAAATCGTTGATCCGGATCGCCATCGAGGAAATGTCGTGCATCTCCTCGTTCGAGGCCCAGTTGAAACAGGCGATGTGCTCTTCCGCGACCAGCGGATCGCCCAGCGCATCGTCCTTGTAGTAATATTCGATCAGCGTGTGGGGGAGCGGTTCGCCTTCCTCGATCCCGAGACGCTTGGAAATCGATCCGGCCGCGACATTGCGCAGCACGACTTCGATCGGGATGATCTCGCACTGCCGGATCAATTGCTCGCGCATGTTGAGGCGGCGGATGAAATGGGTGGGGATGCCGATATGGGCGAGACGCGTGAAGACGTGTTCGCTGATGCGGTTGTTGATCACGCCCTTGCCGTTGATCGTGCCCTTCTTTTCGGCATTGAAGGCGGTCGCATCATCCTTGAAATACTGGATGAGCGTGCCGGGCTCAGGCCCCTCATAGAGGATCTTGGCCTTGCCTTCGTAGATCTTGGTGCGGCGGGACATGATGGAATTATGGGGCCTCGCGTCAGGAGGGGAGTGGTGCCCAAGGGCGGAATCGAACCACCGACACTACGATTTTCAGTCGTATGCTCTACCAACTGAGCTACTTGGGCTTCCTACTCCGCGGCGACATGGAAAGCCATGCCGGCGAGCGAATGAGAGCGGGCCTATGG
>Ga0207419_1001620_pt1 | contig 16331 bp, 17 predicted proteins | sample ElkSloMetagenome_4_FD_184723 | JGI IMG/M metagenome (GOLD analysis project Ga0207419, IMG submission 184723) | Hot spring microbial communities from Elkhorn Slough, Monterey Bay, USA - MD2A (version 2) | ecosystem: Environmental > Aquatic > Marine > Intertidal zone > Estuary: Microbial mat ...
ATAAAATTCCCGAAGATGGCTACCAGTTCATTGTTGTTTCTGGCCTGAAAATCCTTCCAGGTAAAATCATTATCCTTAGTCTCTGGTGCGTTTGCCGTCAATGCGTAACGCAAGACATCCTGCTGGTTTGGAAAGTCCTCTAAATAATCAGGTAACCATACTGCCCAATTTTTTGAGGTTGATAGTTTATTCCCTTCCAAATTTAAAAACTCATTGGCGGGAACATTATCGGGGAGTATGTATGAGCCTTCAGCTTTTAGCATACTTGGGAAAATAATACAGTGGAAAACAATATTATCCTTGCCAATAAAATGCACAAGTTTGGTGTCTTTGTCTTTCCAATAGTCTTCCCAGTTTTTATTTTCTCTTGCGGCCCACTCCTTGGTTGATGAGATGTAACCAATTGGTGCATCAAACCAAACGTAGAGCACTTTGCCTTCGCCGCCCTCAACTGGTACCGGAATGCCCCAATCTAAATCCCTGGTTACCGCCCTTGGGCGAAGACCATCGTCTATCCAAGATTTGACCTGACCGTAAACATTAGGCTTCCAATCTTTTTTATGTCCTTTTAAAATCCATTCTTTTAAAAATTGCTCGTGTTTATTAAGGGGTAAAAACCAATGTTTGGTCTTTTTTAAAGTTGGCACGTTTCCGCTAATAGCAGATTTAGGATTGATCAAATCTGTAGCGTTTAAACTTGAACCACAGTTTTCACACTGGTCGCCGTAAGCCTCTTCGTTTCCACATTTAGGGCAAGTTCCGGTTACAAAGCGATCGGCCAAAAACTGGTTGGCTTCCTCGTCGAATAACTGCTCGGTAACTTCCTCTACAAATTCGGCTTTATCGTATAGGGTTTTGAAGAATTCCTGAGCGGTATCGTGATGGATTTTTGCTGATGTTCTAGAATAATTATCAAAGCTAATCCCAAAATCAACAAAGGATTTTTTAATAATGGCGTGGTATTTATCAACTATATCTTGTGGCGAAACGCCTTCATTTTTTGCTTTTATGGTAATGGGTACGCCGTGCTCATCGCTGCCGCAGATAAAAGCTACATCATTGCCCTTTAATCTTTTGTAGCGCGCGTAAATATCAGCTGGCACATAGACTCCAGCTAAATGGCCAATATGGATTGGTCCGTTGGTATAGGGAAGTGCTGCTGTAATCGTATATCGTCTGGCCATATTGTCTTTCAATTTTTGATGAACAAAGCTAAACAATTTCAAAATGTTAATTCCTTTTTAGAAAGTAACATGCTCATCGTATTTTTATTGATAATGGAAAACCATCTATAAATGGTGAATTTAAAATAATTGTGGCATTCAAAATTTTTAATTTAATGCATTCAAAATACGGCAATATCGCACTATCTCCAAAATTGATGTCACCACCTAAATCTATGTGCTTCAATTTTAAAAAATACGGTAACATCGTTAATTTAGAGTAAATTAAACTACGTGATTTTTGATAACCAAAACAAAATTGCTTGTATAGCTCAGCAATGTGTTGTTTAAAAACATGTATTTTCGCAGAATATTGATATCTAGTTGAACGCCTTTAACTTTGTTGGTATCGGTATTTTAACATCATTGAAATTTAATTGTATATTTATCTAATTCTAGAACATACCATGAAAATTTTAAAAACAGTATTTACGCTTTTCGTTTCAGTTATACTATTCACAAGCTGTGGAGGCGAATCTAAAAAAGAGAAAAATCAAGAGAAAAATGAAGCGAATACCAATTTGACATCAGATAACAATAAACCCGAAAAGGATGATAATTTATCAAGGGTAGTAATTACTGCTAATGATGCTATGAAATTCAATAAGGAAGAGGTTTACGTTAAAGCGGGTACCAGAGTAAAGCTTATCCTCAGACATATTGGTAAAATGGATGTTAATATCATGGGGCACAATGTCGTTATTTTAAAAAAGGGCGTTGATGTGGCTGATTTTGCTGCCCGAGCTGCAACCGAAAAAGAGAATGATTACCTACCCGAAGGTACTCAGGATGTGATAGCCCATACCAAAATGATAGGTGGAGGTCAAATTACCACTGTGGAGTTTGATGCCCCTAGTGTTGGTACCTATGATTTTATATGTAGTTTCCCAGCACATTATGCCCTTATGAATGGGAAATTCATTGTTGAATAGAATTATTTTAAATTCTACTAGCATTTATAAAGACATGGGATTTATTGTAGGCGTAAATTTTTTGGTTAGCAAAAACTTTTGCTCACACCCCTTTTTTAGAGTATAAACTTGACATGTTAGGTGGCTAGATTGCTCTTAAATCACTTTTAGGCTACAAAATTGCTTTGAGCTATTGTTATTTTCCAATGGTATTGATGTTGTTACTTTTCGCTTAGTGGTCACTGAGGTAATTTTATCATCTTCCAAAATATCTTAAACCCTTCATTGAAGGTGATTATTGGATTTTTAATTAAAAACTTCCTTACGGCAGAACATTTCAGCATGAATTATAAATTTCAGATAAAAGCTATGATTATAAGCCCTTAATTCTAAAAAATGCTTGATGAAAATGCTTATAGATGCTAATACTTAAAATATCATACCCGTGCATTTTTTATAAAACATAATGCTTTGACGTTTTACAGTGAATTGGATTTGCCCCCAGTTAAGTCCTGTAAGTCTCCACAATAATATTGTGCCGGTATAGGATCATAGTAAAGTATATTTTCCCCAACCTGCTGCGAGCCTCTATAAGCATTGATGGTCATCCACTTAATGCCCCCTAGGAATTCATAATCGGAAACAAAGTCACTATTATTTGGGTTCGCGTCTCGACGCTGTGGGTCTTTTTCCCCTTTATCTAAAAGATACTTATTTAAAACTTCCTTGTATTGCTCGCTGGTAACATTGTCAAGATTTTCATCATAATCAATCTTTATCTTGTTGACCATTTTAGCGATGGCATTTTTTTGTGTTTGCTGTTCCTTTTCATCTAATACTTCATACCAGTAGGTATCAATAAATTCTGGGACGTTAACCTCTGTAGCTGCAGGGCTATCTTCGGTTTTGGGAAGAATAATGTCCACAACACGTCTCAAAAACTTACCCTCTTCTACCGATAAAAACCTTGGGGACCATGTTTTTTTTTCAGCAGTGCAACTATGTAACATGGTAAGAAGCGGCGACGACAACATGACGAGTCCCGTGCCGATACCAATGTGTTTTAATGCTTCTCTTCTCTTCATTAGTTTAGTGTTAAAGATTTCTTTTTTTAAGTTCGCTAACCGCATGATTGGCAGCTCTCGCGGTAAATGCCATATAGCCTAAGGATGGGTTCTGGCATGCAGATGAGGTCATAAACGAACCATCGGTCACGTACACGTTTTTACAAGCATGAACTTGGTTGTACTTATTTAGTACTGATGTCTTTGGGTCTTTACCCATTCGTGCAGAGCCCATCTCGTGAATTCCCAAGCCCATACCGCCAATATCATCATATTCCTTTATGTCTTTAAAACCAGCTTTATCCAACATTTCAGCGGCTTGCTGTTTCATATCTTTTCTCATGGCAAATTCGTTTTCGCCAAAATCAGCATCAAAAGTAACTGTTGGTAGCCCCCATTCATCGAGCTTATCATAATCAAGGGTCATTTTATTATTATGGTCGGGAAGGCATTCTCCAAAAGCGGTTATGCCCATGCGCCATTCACCAGGTTCAAGAATCGCCTTTTTCAATTCTGGCCCGTATTTAAGTTCTGCAACCAGCTCAGAAATATCATCCCGATTAGCACCACCCTGATAGCCATAACCACGTAAAAAGCTTTTTTGGTCCGTTTCCCCTCCCAGATTTCTAAATCTCGGGATATAGATGCCGTTAGCACGCCTTCCCTTAATATATCGATCTTTATAACCATCAAATACCCCATTTGCACCTACTCTAAAATGATGATCCATTAAATTATGTCCTAATTCTCCACTATCATTACCAAGTCCATTTGGAAATCGATTTGATTTTGATTGCATTAATATAGACGCGGAGGCTATGGTCGAAGCACATAAAAAAACGACTTTTGATTTATACTCAAAAACCTCTTTGGTTTCTGCATCAATCACACGAACCCCACTTGCTCTCTGGGTTTTATCGTCATAAATCACTTCATGAACAATTGAAAATGGACGCATGGTCATATTTCCAGTTTCGTCGGCGGCGGGAAGTGTAGAAGAATTACTGCTAAAATAAGCTCCATAAGGGCAGCCTCTCATACAGCGGTCACGGTATTGGCAAGAGGACCTGCCTTTACCCGGTTTGGTACCCTCTGTTATATGTGCGGTACGACCAATGGTTACAATTCGGTCTGTGTACTTATTGGCTATAGTGCTTTTAAAATCCTCTTCCACACAGTTGTAGTTCATGGGCTTTAAAAACTGACCATCGGGAAGTGCCGGCCAGTTTTCCGCCTTACCACTCACCCCAATATATTCCTCAACCTTGTCGTACCATGGAGCAATCTCTGCATAGCGTAAAGGCCAATCTATGGCAACACCATCCCTAGCGTTAGCCTCAAAATCGATATCGCTTAATCTGTAACTTTGGCGTCCCCACATAAGGGAGCGACCACCCACATGATAGCCTCTTATCCAATCAAAGCGACGCGTTTCGTTATAAGGGTGCTTAATGTCATCAACAAAAAAGTGTTGATGTGCCTCCTTAGTAACGTAGTTTGTTCTATGTTGTTTGTATTTTCTTCTTTTGGTGTCGCTGGTTGCAGCGCCCCCATTGGGCAAATCCCAAGGATCGAGGTAGGCAGTCGGGTAATCTGTTATGTGGTTTACCATGCGGCCTCTATCAAGAACTAATGTTTTTAGTCCGTTTTCGCATAGTTCCTTTGCAGCCCAACCACCAGAGATGCCTGTGCCAACAACAATAGCATCATATTCTTGATCCGTGCCAGATTGATTAAGTTTAATCATTTAGAGTAAATTGAAATTACGAGATTTAATTACATGTTGCCTACTAAAGTAATTATCTTATCTTTAAATTTTAATCATTATTCTTATTAATTTCATTTCCCAAGCCGTTTTGTTCCTATGAATTCGCGATTTCAGCAAATTTTATATCTCAATATTCTAGCTTTAACCATAATCTCCTTTTGTCTGGGCTGTAGACAACCTTCTCAAAATAAACGAGTTGAAGAGCCTTTGGCAAAAACGACAACGAGTGAGCATGCTTTTTTTAAGCTATCCCTAGCACAATGGTCACTACATAAGGCCATTATGGAAGAAAAAACCATGAGTGCCATGGCGTTTGCCAAAAATGCTAAGGAAATGGGCTTTGAAGGTGTTGAATATGTATCTCAGCTTTATAAACCAGAGATTGAAAAAATGGGCATGCAGCGCGTACTGGATTCTCTGCTTGCCGAAAGTGACTCCCAGAGCATTCAAAATGTATTGATTATGGTAGATGGGGAGGGAGATTTGGCCGATACTTCTGTTGATGATAGGGATAGGGCGGTTGAGAACCATAAAAAATGGGTCGATGCGGCACAGTTTTTAGGCTGCCATTCTATACGGGTTAATACGTTTGGTGCCAATGAACCAAACCAATGGCATAATGCAGTGGTCGATGGATTGACGAAATTATCAAAATACGCCGCTACAAAGGATATCAATGTTTTGGTTGAAAATCATGGCTGGTTGTCTTCAGATGCCGACAAATTAATGGCTGTTATTTCAGAAGTAAATTTGGAAAACTGTGGAACCTTACCAGATTTTGGAAATTTCTGTGTTAAACGAGCGGAAGGCGCGCGTTGGGGGGAATGTGAAGAAGAATATCCAGACATTTATAAAGGTGTTGAACTGATGATGGAGAAGGCAAAGGCGGTAAGTGCAAAGTCCTATGATTTCGATAATCAAGGGTTTGAAACAAGACTGGATTATGAGCGTTTACTAAAAATCGTAAAACAATCAGGCTACCGGGGTTTTATTGGGGTTGAGTATGAAGGAGACCGATTAAGTGAGACCGAGGGTATAGAAGCAACTAAAAATCTGTTACTGTCCACGGCCGGTAAATTGCAAACCAATTAATACTACTTAAATGAAAGCTACAACTAAATTTCAGTTGTCCTTGATGATGTTTCTGGAATTTTTTATCTGGGGTGGCTGGTTTGTTACCTTAGGCACCTACCTCGGAAACAATTTAAGTGCCACAGGTGCTGAAACCGCCATGGCTTATTCTACACAATCCTGGGGGGCTATTGTAGCACCTTTCATTATAGGTTTGATTGCCGATCGCTATTTTAATGCGGAACGAATTCTTGGGGTTCTTCATCTAATTGGAGCCGCATTATTGTACTTAATGTTTACTTCAGATGACTTTGGATCATTTTACCCATATGTATTAGGGTACATGATTGCTTATATGCCGACCTTAGCTCTAGTGAATTCGGTCTCTTTCAACCAAATGAAGAATCCAGAAAAGGAGTTTTCTTATATAAGGGTTTGGGGAACAGTAGGTTGGATTATTTCAGGGCTTGCAATTAGTTATGTATTTGGCTGGGATTCCGAGGCTGGAATAGATAATGGGATGCTAAAAAATACGTTTATGATGACCGCAATTGCTTCAGCCATTCTAGGCGTTTTTAGTTTTACACTTCCAAATACACCTCCAAGTATTGCTAAAGGGGAGAAGGTGACCGTTTCGGATATTTTAGGTCTAGAGGCTATAAAATTGCTGTATAATCGAAATTTTTTCATCTTTTTCATTAGTTCGGTGCTCATCTGCATCCCATTAGCCTTCTATTATCAATTGGCCAATCCGTTCTTAGCTGAAATAGGTGTTGCAAATCCCACCGGTAAAATGACCATAGGACAAATTTCTGAAGTATTCTTTATGTTATTGCTACCTATATTCTTTAAGCGCTTTGGGTTTAAGAAAACACTGCTGGTGGGTATGTTGGCCTGGGCCATTCGTTATACGCTTTTTGCTTATGGGAATTCTGGTGAACTCTTATTTATGTTATTGGTAGGTATTGCCCTACACGGCATCTGTTATGACTTTTTTTTCGTGTCGGGGCAGATTTACACCAACTCTAAAGCAGGACCAAAGATTAAGAGTGCCGCACAAGGTCTAATAACGCTAGCGACCTATGGAGTAGGTATGTTGATCGGTTTCTGGATTGCAGGTCAAATTGCGGACAGTTTTCTTTTGGACGATGGATCTCACACCTGGGAAAACGTCTGGCTATTCCCCGCACTGTTCGCCTTAGCTACGATGCTACTTTTTTCCATACTCTTTAAAAACGAAAATGTACATTACGAAACAGAGGATATAATAGAAAAAATAAATGAGCCAAAAACTTAGATTAGGAATTTTAGGAGGAGGGCATGATTCGCTCATAGGGGTTCTGCACCGAGTAGCGTCGTCTATGTTCGATAAATATACCTTGGTTGGTGGGGTGTTTAACCATAAAGTGGATGAGAGTAAACAATTTGCTCGGGACATAGGTATTCCAACTAATAGAGTTTATAACAACCTAGACCACTTGATAGAGCAAGAACTTGCGCTGCCCGTAAAGCAACGCATGCAGGTGCTCTCAATTTTAACGCCCAATTATCTTCACTTTTCCATGGCAAAACAATTACTGGAAAATGGGTTCAATGTTATTTGTGAAAAACCAATGACCACTACTTTAGAAGAAGCTATGGTTTTGCATCGTACCCAACAAGAACACCAGAGTGTATTTGCAGTTACCTATACCTATACGGGCTATCCTATGGTTAGGCAAATGAGACACATGGTGCTTAACGGAGCGTTGGGTAAAATACAAAAAATCGATGCTCAATATTACCAGGGGTGGATAAATCCTATCATTCATGACAAAGCATTGCGTAAAACAACCTGGCGACTGGATCAAGAAAAATCTGGTATTAGTTGCTGTATTGGCGATATTGGTACCCATGCTTTTGATATGCTTGAATATGTAACAGGAGACCGTGTTGATTCTGTGTTAGCAGACTTAAATATGCTGTACGATGATAACAAAATGGATGTTGATGGTACGGTGCTATTAAGGACCGAGAATAATGTTAAAGGGCTTATTTGTACAAGTCAGATCGCAACTGGCGAAGAGAATAATTTCATCGTTAAAATCTACGGTGATAAAGCAGGTTTGAAATGGGAGCAGGAAAACCCAAATTACCTTTATTTTCTAGAAGAGAATAAACCGCTTCAAGTATTGAAACCTGGCCATTCCTACAACAGCGAGCTGTCGTTGGATGGTACTAAATTACCGCCCGGACACCCAGAGGGTATTTTTGACTCCATGGGTAATATTTACAAAGGTGTGGCACGGGCAATCAATGGAGAGTCTTATGACCAGGCTGAGTTTCCCACAATTATCGATGGCTTGAGAGGTATGAGTTTTATCGAAAAAGTGTTTGAGTCCCACCAAAAAGGAAACGTTTGGGTACAAATTGAAAAAAATTAATTGCTTATGAAAACAATAAAAGGGCCTGCCTTATTTTTAGCGCAATTTATGAGCGAGACAGAACCGTTTAACTCTTTGGATGGTCTGTGTAAATGGGCCAGTGATTTGGGGTACATAGGGCTTCAGGTGCCCACGCTCGATGCAAGGTTACTTGATTTGCAAAAAGCTGCTGAAAGCCAAACATACTGCGATGAGCTGGTTGGTAGGATTGCAGACTATGGTCTGCAGATCACAGAACTTTCTACCCATATCCAAGGTCAATTGGTGGCGGTACACCCTGCGCACGACACCCTGTTCGATGTTTTTGCACCAGATGATTTAAAAGGAAGACCAAAAGCTAGAACCGAGTGGGCGATAGAACAACTAAAATTGGCGGCAAAAGCCAGTCAAAAACTCGGTCTAAATGCACATGCTACATTTTCGGGAAGCTTATTGTGGCCTATGATACATCCATGGCCGCAACAGCCCAAAGGATTGGTTGATTTAGGATTCAATGAATTAGCCAACCGATGGATTCCTATACTCGATGAGTTTGATACTAATGGCGTTGATGTCTGTTATGAAGTGCATCCAATGGAAGACATTCACGATGGCGTTACCTTTGAGCGTTTTTTAAAAGCTACAAACAACCACAATAGGGTGAATATCCTTTATGACCCCTCGCATTTTGTCTTGCAACAACTGGATTATATTGAGTACATTGATCATTATCACGAATTCATTAAGATGTTTCATGTTAAAGATTCAGAGTTTAAACCGAATGGAAAAAAGGGTACGTTTGGAGGGTATTCTGATTGGAAAGATCGTGCGGGCAGATACCGATCCCCAGGAGACGGACAGGTCAAATGGAATGAGGTGTTCTCTAAATTAACTGAATATGGTTGCGATATATGGGCGGTATTAGAATGGGAATGTGTCATAAAAAGCCCTGAACAGGGTGCGGGTGAGGGAGCACCATTCATAAGAAAGCACATTATCGAAGCCACAGAAAGAGCCTTCGACGATTTTGCTAGTGGTTCGCCAGCAGACCAAACACAATTGAAAAACATTTTAGGACTTTAAATAGGGTACCATGCGAATTATGAAACTACTTTTCCTTGTTTATTTTGTGTTCTGGTCTTGTCAGGAAAAGCAATCACAAGTCGAGAATAAAAAGGAAAATCCTCCCGAGGAAACTGGGATAAACGGTAAAACTGAAGCTATGAAGCCAGAAGACACCGAAATTTGGGAACCCAAACCACCTCAATTAACCATAGATGAAAATACCGGGATTCCTTCTGATGCGATTGTTCTTTTCAATGGAACGGATTTTGACCAATGGATATCCAGTAAAGATTCCTCTGAAGTTAAGTGGATACTTAACAAGGATGGCAGCATGACCGTAAAGGATAAAACCGGTGATATACAAACGAAACAAAATTTTGGCTCTGCCCAAATTCATCTAGAATGGCGTTCAAATCCAGAGATAAAGGGCGAAAATCAAAGCCGGAGCAATAGTGGTGTTTTTCTACAGGGGAAATATGAAATTCAAATTTTGGATAATAATGATAATCACACCTATGTAAATGGGCAGGTAGGCTCCATTTATAAACAGTCCATTCCTTTAGCAAACGCTTCCAAACCAACGGGAGAATGGAATTCTTACGACATTATCTACCATGCTCCAGAATTTGACGAGAACAATAAAAAAATAAAACCAGGGACATTAACGGTTTTGCATAATGGTGTTTTGATACAAGATCATGTTGAAATTAAGGGAACTACAGAATATATAGGTGCTCCAAAAAATAGGCCCCATGGTAAAGGGCCCTTAAAACTTCAAGACCACGGCGATAACAGCGGGGTAAGCTTTAGATCAATTTGGCTACGTGAAATCTAAATCGCAGTCTCGTAGCTCATATTTTATGGTTGCCTAGAAAAACTGAATGCATAGGTGATTAATGTTTAATGTACATCCCAAATGCAGATTTATAATACATGTTTTGCATCGCCCAATAGCGTGGCTTATTTATCATTGCTTTTTTAGAACAGTGGGTTATTTTAATAGTAAGATTCTAAACTGGTTTTGGTTAAGGTAAAACATTTGGCGGCGGCATCTACCATCTGGTTAATTGGTCGCGACGATGTTTGGTTAAGCCCGTTGGAAATCATAGCCGAGCTGTAATCATAACCCAATCATCGAAACACATGGCGAACTCTCGATTCGTCCTAGGGATAATTGATTAAGACACTCATTTTAAAGCGGACTTCAATAGATAAAAAAAAAGTGATTATGGCTTTACAGTATGTTTAATTAAGAAGCTCAATGAGACATGGGTTCTGTAATGTCATAATTGCGCGAGGTCCTAGCATTTTAAATGTTTTGTGTTAAGGAAATATTAAATGTAGTAATTCCACCAACTTGCCTTTTTTGCTTTTTATCTTTAACAAAAAAATAGCTCTTATGTACCGCAAGCGTTTGGTTTTCGTCCTACTACATTTATTTTTATCAATATCTATGGCTCAAACACAAGAAAAAGGTTTAAATTCTGCAGAAAAATCAAGAAATTATGTGCAACCTCCTTTCCTTAAAACTGGCGATACCATTGCGATAGTTGCACCATCGGGAATATTGAAAAATCGAAATGACGAAGTTGCTCGAGCAGTAGAGCTCTTAAAAAATTGGGGCTTAAATGCGATTATTGGTGAGCATGTTTTTTCAAAATCCGACCATTTTGCGGGAACAGATGCCGAGCGTTGCGAGGATTTCCAAGAAGCTTTGGACGACCCTAAGATTAGTGCGATATGGTGCGCTAGGGGAGGCTACGGAACAGTAAGAATCTTGAACAAATTGGATTATACCGAATTCAAAAAAAAACCAAAATGGATTATAGGTTATAGCGATATTACCGCTTTGCACAATCAGGTTCATAATGCGGGTTTTCAAAGCATACATGCCTTGATGTGCGTTAGTTTGACCAGGGATTTAAATGAAATTAAGGAAACCGTTTCAACCTTTAAATCAACCATTTTTGGAAATCCAGTTGAATACAATCTAAAGGGTTCTAAGTATAATAAACTCGGTAATGCGTCTGGCGAATTAGTGGGAGGAAACCTCACGATTCTTCATACCATGCTGGGGTCAAGAACAAGTATTGATACTTCAGGAAAAATTCTTTTTATAGAAGAAATTGGTGAATATAAATACCATATTGATAGAATGCTACAAAGCTTAAAGCGCGCCGGTTATTTTGATAATTGCGCGGGGCTAATCGTAGGTGATATGAGCAAACTGAGAAAGAATACGACCCTTTGGGGCTCTTCGGTAGAGCAATTGGTTTTGGATGCTCTTTCGGAATACGATTTCCCGATTGCCTTTAATATGCCCGCGGGTCATGAGAAGGATAATAGGGCGATGGTTTTGGGTAGAACTATTCAGCTTGATGTTTCTAAGGAAGGTACAATTTTTAAATATTTAAAATAGACGTTTTTGAAAAGCGTAAAACACTCCCGCTCCAGAAACATATAGTAGTACATCAATCCAATCTGAAGTATAACGACTGTTAAACTGCGGCAGGAGCCATTCAAAATGAAAACTATAATAAGCGGTAATTAGAATTATTGCCAGTGGTGGAATATAAAGTAAATCATCTTTTTTTAGATATCGAATTGCTGCCAGGCTTAAACTTAGAACTATGGGCATGCATAGCAAATCGTTCAGGTAAAATGATGTCCATTTTGGTAACGTAACATTCATCAATTTGGCGGCATAAATAATTGCCGCTATAATGATTATAAACACAAAAGCAGGATGTTTTATAATGTTCATGCGGCAATTGCGGTAAACAACCAAGCAATAAAGGTACCGATGGCTAAAACTGCCAAGGCAATAGAATGGGTAACCGTAGCAAGGGCCCTTACAATCCAATAGCGATGGTCTTTGTATTTTTCGTAGAAAGATGGGTTTTCCTCCCTGTCGATACGAGCGCGTTCTTGGCGTGCTTCCTCCTCTTTCTTGAAACTTATTTCCCGACGTTTTTCATAGGATAACACTGCACCACAATTCTTGCAATAATCAGCATTGGTGTTATAAACTCCACAACTCGGACATTTAACGTGAGACGCCATAATTATCGATTATTGAATGAAATTAGACTAATATATCTTATAACTTAACACGATTAAGCTTAAAATTTAACCATAATTTAATTTTAACAATTATAAATCAATCAAAATTATTAAAGAAGTTATTGAAATAATCTAAATTTAGATTGTGAAAGTGGATTTAAAGATTCCCCCTTTCGCGGAATTCATGGCAAATCACAATGAACTCGGAAAACTTGGCGAACAATTAGCAACAGACTTTTTGTTAGGTAATGGTTATGAGGTCTTACAACGTAATTTCATCTTTCAAAAGGCCGAAGTTGATATTATTGCAAAAAAGGATAATATGATTATCTGCGTTGAGGTCAAAACCCGAAATTCAGATTATTTTGGCAATCCCCAGGATTTTGTTACTGCTGGGAAAATCAAAAATTTGGTGAAGGCGATGGATGCCTATATAACCGAAAGCGAGCTTGATTTTGAGGTAAGGTTTGATATAATTGCGGTGTTAAAGAATAAGACTACCCAAGAATTAAAGCACTATGAAAATGCGTTTTATCACTTCTAATTACCCCGCCCTTATGGCTAATCTAATTGGTGCGCTTGGCAGCATTAGAGGGAAAGCAGGATTCTATAAGTAAAGTCTATAACTTAACGAAATCTTTTATGTAACTCTTAAAATATTACCTATAAAAGTTCATCTCATCGATATAGTTCCAAACGTACTCGGGTAACATCGGTCTTATATTCTTGCCTTCCTTGATTGATTTTCTAATAAATGTTGAGGATAGTTCCATAATTGGGGCATCGATGTGATGTATTTTTGGGTGGTTTTTGAATCTATGCTCGACCTTACCTTCAGAAATTCTTGGATATACGTAGATGTGATAGTTATCCAAAATCTGCTCATAATTTTTCCATTTGTGCAGGCTCTTCAAATTATCTTCTCCCATTATTAAGGCAAATTCATGATCTGGATATTTTTCCTGAAGATAAACAAGCGTGTTTATGGTGTAATTGGGTTGGGGCAGAGTGAATTCAATGTCACTAGGTTCTAATCTTTTATAATCCTTGGTGGCTTCGTAAACCATATTGTAGCGTTGACGGTTATCCAAGAGCGTGCTTTTCTTTTTGAACGGATTATGCGGTGTGACCACAAACCAGACCTTATCCAAATCGCTGTGCTCAGCCATATGGTTGGCAATGGTCAAATGACCAATGTGGATGGGATTGAAGGTGCCAAAATAGAGTCCGATTTTCATTTATAGTGATAACATTTCTTATAGTAATATACTGTGGTCGTTTTTAATCTAAGAATAAAGAGTGTTTTAAGCGCTATTGCATCAAAGTCTATTTGTTTATAAATGTTGCTACGAGATTATAACTCTCTTTGAGCGCGTCGTCTAATTTCTCATTTAAAATAACCATATCAAATAAAGGAGCGGTCGCCAATTCTGCTGAGGCCTTTGCAATTCGCATATTGATTTTGTCCTCGCTCTCAGTACTTCGTTTTTTTAAACGTATTTTAAGCTCATCGATACTCGGTGGTTTTACGAAGATAGCGAGTGTCTGCTCCGGAAATTTCCGTTTTATACGTAATCCTCCAGAAACATCAATGTCAAATATCACGTGTTTGCCCTTTGCCCAAATACGTTCAACCTCAGTTTTTAAGGTGCCGTAGAAATTATCTCGATACACCTCTTCCCACTCCAAAAAAGCCTCGCTCTTAATTCGGTTTTTAAACTCCTTTACGTCCAGAAAATAATAATCTTTGCCGTCAACTTCTTCACCTCTTGGCGCTCTTGAGGTAGCTGAAATAGAGAACTCCAAGTTCAATTCTTCCTGTTGTAACAAGTGGCGGACTATAGTAGTTTTTCCAGAACCAGAAGGTGCCGAAAACACAATGAGTTTACCCTGATTTTTATGCGCTATTTGTTCTTCCAAATAATAATTCTTTTATTCTTACTGACTAACGATTACTGACTATTGACTATAACACATTTAACAGCTGCTCCTTCATCTTCTCAAGTTCGTCTTTCATCTGCACCACCAACTTTTGCATAGGAGCGTAATTGGATTTTGAACCTATGGTATTGATTTCGCGTCCCATTTCCTGGCCAATAAAGCTGAGTTTTTTTCCGTTGGAATCTGCCGTGTTCAATGTTTTTTCAAAATAGTCTAGATGGTTTTTCAATCTAACTTTTTCTTCGGTGATATCAAATTTTTCAATATAGTAAACTAGTTCTTGTTCAAAGCGATTCTCATCTACCTTTTCCTTGATTTCGGCTATGCCCTTTTTTAGACGCTCTCTAACGCCATCAATTCTGTCGGGATCCATGGCAACGACCTCTTCCAAGAGCTGGGAAATGTTATTTATCCTCGCGTTGAAATCTGCTTCCAGAGCTTTGCCTTCATCTAATCTGTACTGCTGCATTTTTTCTAAGCACGTATCAATTTCTGCGGAAATTTTAGCCCATTCCCCTTCATCAATATCATCTCTTTCGGTAGTAATGGCATCAGGAAGGCGAATTGCCATTTCAAGAAATTTTATCTCTCTACCATCAGCAACATCACGCAATTGCTTAATGTATTCCTTTACTACAGTTTTATTAATTTGGCTTGATGTTTCCTCGCCTGTTATTTCTAGAAAGAGAGAAAAATCTACCTTGCCGCGTTTAAGTTTAGCCGCAATGAGCTTACGTATTTCCAATTCCTTTTCCCGGTACATTGATGGCATGCGGGTATTGACATCAAGATTTTTACTGTTTAGGGACTTGATTTCGATTGAAACCTTTTTGGTAGGTAGCTGTAAAACAGACTTCCCATACCCTGTCATGGATTGTATCATTAAGGAGAGTTTAGTATGGCAAAGGTAAGTAATTCAAATAGGGATTAAAACTTTGATTTCGCCATACATCACTAAAGCTTCATTAAATTTAAGCCGTTCAAAGGATTTAGCGTGACGGCCTCTTGGAGGAGGAGTTGAATAAATTGGATGTAATCTAAAGTCGTCTAAAAAAATATAATAATTTTGCTGTCCCAATCGTCAAATTTGAAGCGATGTCTTGGTTGTTGGTTCTGTAATAGTCTCGAGACTGCGGGGGTTTTAAATTTTTAAACATAATGTACAAAAAACAGTTTGAAATACGGTGGAGCGATGTTGATGCCAACGGCCACCTTGCAAATTCGGCATACCTAAACTTTATGAGTCACACAAGGGTAGGTTTTTTAAATGAAAACGGTTTCTCATTAAGGGAATTGGTTAAACACGGCATTGGTCCGGTGGTTTTTTCAGAGCAGATCTATTATTTCAAGGAGTCTTTTCTTGAACAAAAGGTCATCGTTTCACTTGAGGTTGCTGGTTTGAGCGAAGATGGGATGTTCTTTAAATTTGAACATAATTTTTATAATGAAAACGGAAAGCATTTGGCAACATGTGATATTATAGGGGCATGGATAAATTTAAAAACCAGAAGTTTAACTGGTCTTCCAGAGGATTTGAAAGCTAAAATGCAAAGCTTTCCAAAAGCAGACAGCTTTAAAACCCTTACTAAAAACGATACCCGACGGCCTGGGAAACGACCCCAGAATTTAATTTAAGCGGTAACCTGGAGTTTTGGTTTTTTCGTAACCAAGTAGACACCAACAAAAATTAGCATCACCGCCAAGATTTTGGTGAGGTTTAGCGTGTCCTTTCCTGTGGCTAAAGCAAAAAACCCGGCGATGACAGGTTGTAGATAAACAAATATGCCTACCGTTGATGCCCGAAGTGACCTAAGTGCCAGAGG
>Ga0207419_1001622_pt1 | contig 16329 bp, 11 predicted proteins | sample ElkSloMetagenome_4_FD_184723 | JGI IMG/M metagenome (GOLD analysis project Ga0207419, IMG submission 184723) | Hot spring microbial communities from Elkhorn Slough, Monterey Bay, USA - MD2A (version 2) | ecosystem: Environmental > Aquatic > Marine > Intertidal zone > Estuary: Microbial mat ...
AGCAACGAAGGTTGCAGCGGTCGGTAACGGCAAGTCGCATGTATTCTATCGGTCTGCCATGGTTGTCTATAATAACTCGTCCTGGTTGATTCATGAGCTTTGTCAAATGTATTGTTGATTGATGTCCTTTTTGTTGCTTACTAAATTACTTACTTTACCGAGGTAAGCTTATCAACTATAAATATATACAAATTCTAATTGTTCGCTAAAGCAGTAAAAAATTATTTTACTCTTTAAGGCTTGTTAAGAATCTTATATAGAATTTCAGCTTATATTTACATTTTAGCGAAAATTTGCTAATTTTATATTATTCGCAATCAAATATCTCACTTATGACCGCTATAGAAAAGTTTACTTCGCCAATAGGAGTTGCCTTAGATAGATTTATTTCTCAAAAGCAGGAGGAGTTTCCGTATGCAACAGGAGAATTGTCGCAATTATTGAGAGATATTGCTTTGGCCTCCAAAATAATTAATCGCGAAATAAACCGCGCGGGGCTTTCAGGTATAGAAGGCAGCATTGGCGCTGATAACATCCAAGGCGAACGGCAACAAATGCTAGATGTAATTGCAGATTACAGATTTACCAGGGCTTTGGTAAGAGGTGGGCAAACTTGCGGCATCGTATCTGAAGAGAATGCAGAAATTATAGATACAAAGAACAACCATGCTAAGTACATCATTACAATCGATCCGCTTGATGGTTCCTCCAATATTGACGTGAACGTATCGGTAGGTACTATTTTTTCTATTTACAGGAGAAAGTCGCCCATTGGTACGCCTCCTACCTTAGAGGATGTGCTACAAAAAGGTACAGAACAAGTGGCCGCGGGCTATATTTTATATGGTTCTTCTACCATGTTGGTGTTTACCACAGGTTTTGGGGTAAACGGTTTTACTTATGAACCATCATTAGGAGAATACTTCTTATCACACCCCGATATGACCATTGAAGAAGATGGCGATATTTACTCTGTAAACGAAGGCGGCTTTTACACTTTTCCCGAAGGTGTGCAATCTTATATTGAAGCATGCAAGAAAAGAGAAATGCGTGCAAGATACATAGGTTCCCTAGTCGCAGACTTCCATAGAAACCTTTTAAAGGGTGGTATATATATGTATCCTTCTAGTGGTAAATATAAAAATGGGAAATTAAGGCTGTTATATGAGTGCAACTCTTTGGCATTTATAATAGAACAAGCCGGTGGCTTGGCATCTGATGGCACTCAGAGAATCTTAGAAATAGACCCACACGAGAAACATCAGAGAACTCCTCTTTACATAGGCTCTAAAAATATGGTGGAAGAAGTTTGCAGTAGGTTGCATGTAACAGAAATGGCCTCAGCTGCCAACCTATCTTAATTAATAGGTGAAGATTACTTTTTATTAAGTGGATAAGTGTACAGAATTAAATTGTACTGCTGACAAAAATATGTAATGATCTAAGTGTTGCCCCTATCTGCATAAAAATGCGATTTGAGCAACTTCAATATATAATTTATAAGATGGATTAAATTTTTTGCGAAACAGACCGATTCTATAAAAGCGTCTTGAGGTATAAAATACTTACAAGGCGCTTTTTTTATGTTTTTTTCTGTTTTTCTACAAAGGCTTACATCATATGGCAAAAAGTATATTACAATAATTCAGAAAAAATCAAGGCTGCCAATTAAATTTAAATTTCATTTTTTATAAGTATAATAGAATATAATTCTGAAAATAATATTAAATATAGTTTTATATTCTTTTCAGCCGGTATTTAATTACTGTAATATTGTTTCTTTTCATTTAATTGTGAACAAAGTTAAAGTGATATAAAGTAGAAAACCTTACACCGTTATAAAGTCAAACAAATCAAACAAGAAAAAATCAAACTACAGATATCATGAAAAACTTCGTAAAAATCACTTCGGTAATCTTCTTCTTAGTTGGTATTCAAATCGCTGTAATGGGAAACAATGGTGATCCTGTAGAAAAAGAAAAAAATATAAAGGTTTCGGCTATAGAGACATCAGCCAAGTGCCAAGATTGCAAAGATCGCATAGAATATGAATTGATATTTACAAAAGGGGTGGTTTCAGCGGATTTTGATGCTATGACTGGCAAGTTGCTTATAAAATACAAGTCTAAGAAAATTGGTGCTGATGAAATTAGGGAAATCATTTCAGGGATGGGATACGATGCAGATCATGTAAAAGCAGATAAGGCTGCCTTTAAAGTATTGCCCAAAACATGTAAGGCAATCATAGGAGGATAAAATACCAAATTGGTCAAACTATATCGAACATACTGTTTTAAGAGACAATGCCAATGCATTGTCTCTTTTTTTGCACCTTAATCTCAGAATCTTGTTATACCTACAGTTCTAAAGATTTTCTAAATTGAGGATTTGATTATCTTGAACAATTATGAATCAATTTTTGCGCTTAAATTGAAAGCGTAATTATTTGTTTGGATGCCATTTAAAGCGCCTCTGATTTTTTAAACAATTCACCGTACATGAGATATATTTCAATAATATTTACATTACTCTTCGCACTTAATACTGTCTGTGTAATGGGTCAAAAAATACCGAGAAAAGCTAGAAAACTGTATGAAGAAGGGAAATCTGCAGCAGCCTCGAGAAATTTTAATAAAGCAATAAGCAATCTGCAAAAATCTGTACAAGTTGCACCCGATTATGCGGAAGCGCACAGAGATTTGGCTTATTATTATTTTGTGCTAAGGGACTTAAGCAATGCAAGAAAGCACTACCAACAAGCTGCAGATCTAAAGCCTGCAGAGCGTGCTTTTGCAGCGACCTATATTAGGCTGGCAGAATTTAACATAAATGAAGGAAGCTACGCAGAAGCGCTAAAATATGCCAAAACCTACCTAGACATGGAGCCAAGTGCCAGATATGTTAATGATATAAAATTAGCTAAGGCCATCATAAAATCAGCAGAGTTCGCTGTAGAAGCCAAAAAAGAATCCATACAATTTGAGCCAACACCTATGCCTAGCTCGGTAAATAGACTTCAGCAACAATACTTTCCTACAATAACTGCTGATGAGCAAACTATGATTTTTACTGGCCGTAGTAGGGATAACGAAGACATTTTTGAGGTAACAAAAAAAGATGGACAGTGGCAGCAACCAAAAATTGTAGAAGAACTGAGCACTAAAAATAACGAAGGTACCTGTAGTATTTCTGCCGATGGTAAAACACTTATTTTTACTGCCTGCATTGGTAATAAAGATAGAAAAGTTTACGGTGCTTGCGATTTGTTTATTAGTTACAAAACTGGTGATACTTGGAGCGAGCCTGTAAATATGGGTAAGAACATCAATACTAAGGCTTGGGAATCCCAGCCTTCGCTATCTGCAGATGGCAGGGTGATTTACTTTATCTCTGACCGCGGGGGAGGAGTTGGTAAAAACGACATATGGATGAGTAAAAAGGATAAAGAAGGCAATTGGTTGCCAGCAGAAAACTTAGGAGAGCCTATAAATACCGATCTGAACGAAATCTCTCCCTTTATTCATGCTAATGGGCAAACCTTATTTTTCTCTTCTCGCGGACACGCTGGTTTTTGGGGTTATGACTTGTATAAAGTAGAAAAAAACGATAAAGGTGCATGGAAGAGTCCGGAAAATTTAGGCTATCCCATTAATGATCACAATGATCAGGTTTCATTGGTAATAGCTGCCAATGGCAAAACAGGCTATTATTCGCATGAAGAAAGGCAGCCAAACCAGCAATTGCTTAGTACGCTCTATACCTTTAAAATACCTGAGGAGATACGCATAAAACGCCGTAGTGATGTGGTTAAAGGAAAGGTTTTCGATAGCAAAACCAATGACATGCTAAAAGCCAAGATAGAATTGACCGATATCGAAAGCAAGGAAGTGATCGCAGCTGTCAGTTCAGATTCTATTAATGGTGGTTATATGATCGTGTTGACAGAAGGTGCAGAGTACGCCTTACATGTAAACAAAGAAGGCTATTTGTATAAAAGTTTAAAATTTAACTACAAAGAACAGAAAGAGGCGCAAGAGATTGAATTAGATATTGCCTTAGAACCCATTTCTGCCGGTTCAAAAGTGACTTTGAACAACATCTTTTTCGAGTCGGGCTCATTTGCGCTATTAGAAAAATCGCAGACTGAGTTAGATAAGTTAGTCACGTTTATGCAAGAAAACCCAAGTATAAACATAGAGATTGCCGGCCATACCGATGATGTAGGTGCCGATAAAGCTAATCAGACTCTATCGCAAAAAAGGGCGGGCTCTGTGGTAGAGTACCTGACAAAAAATGGCATTGCCGCAGAAAGGCTCAAAGCCAAAGGCTATGGAGAAACCCAACCTGTATTTCCTAATGATTCTGACGAAAATAGGGCTTTGAACCGGAGGATTGAGTTCGAGATTTTGTAGGAAGTTAAGATGTATTTGCTAAGTTTAATTTAAACCTCCTTAGGGTGGCACAACCCTAGGGAGGTTTTTATATATATATATTTGTTAAACTCTTATGTAACTTAAAATTGCATTTTAATGAGGCGAGTAGAGTCAAAAATCGTTATTAAATCTGATATTGATAAAGTTTGGCAAGCAATGATTTCCATCCAAAATTATCCTGATTGGAATCCATTTATCATTGCTGTTGAGTCTTCGAAAAATCCACCGACTTTAGGTGCTCAAATGGAGTTTACTGTCCGTTGGAAAAATGGTTCTATTCGAAAAACCAAAGAAGTGGTTAATGCATTTTCGCCTCCCAAAAAGATAAACTCAGAACAGCAAGGCGAATGGCGCTATTACTTTAAAAGCTTTTTGAGCACCATCGGTATGGTAAGCGCTACGCGTACGCAAATCATATCTTCAAGCCAAGAGGGTGTTACGCATTACCATACCTACGAAGATTTTAAAGGATGGGGGATATGGTTTCTACCTATCGCCAATATAAAAGATGGGTTCGAGCGCCAATCCAAAGCGCTCAAGGAATATTGTGAGCAAAAGCTCTGATTCTTACGGGGCCTAAATGCGGAACAGCAATTTTCACTAAATTGGTATGCAAAAATCAGCAATGGTCTTTTTTTCGGGATGTTCATTAAAGTTATTATGATAAATCTCAAAAGGATTTCTATCAGCTTTTTTATATCCGTTTTCGTTCATCCATAGAAAGAGTCCTGTCCATGACTTTTCAAATTCATTTAACCCTATCTCAAAGCGACCAACTATACATTTCCCTGCTTCAATTGAGGTGAGGCCAATTTCCCCCTCTGTTTTTGCAGGTTTGCTTAACATAATAGCAGCGCTCATTCTCACTTTACTAGCTTCTGTGACCTTAAAACTATCATGATAAATGGTTGCCATTTTTGTTTGGTCGTTCATTAGGCCTTGTGGTATTGCCCATCGCATGAGCTTCCCATAAGCAATTTCAAGATTTTGAGGGCCAATGCTAGTTACGTAAGCCAAATCCATTTTTGGCATTTCTCTTATTTCAATTTCTGCATTCATTCTTATCCAGTTTATAAGCTTATCAATGACGCAAATGTATTTCTCATAGTTATGATAGGCTTGTCCATTCTTGCTATTGATTTGGCGAATCTTGCTATGTCTGTTAGGGTTTTGCTTTTTAAATTCGGTAGGGCTTATGCCGTAATATTTTTTAAAAGTTTTAGAAAAAGAAGAATTATCGCTGTAACCAAATTTATGAGAGATTTCGCTTATAGAAATATTTTTATGTAGTAAGTCTAGTGCAGATTTTTCGATTCTCTGTCTTGTTATGTATTCATTTAAGGTCTCTCCTGTAATGAATTTAAAAACTCTATGGAAGTGAAACGGTGAGAAATAAGCAATTTCTGAGACATTGTTTAAAGATAAATTGGATGCTAGATGATTATCTATAAACTCAAAAACTCGGTTAATTCTGTTTCTATATTCAGCTTGTATTTCTTTATCTGATGTAGCCATTTTTGAGATGCTGTACGATAGGATGAAACCGTGCTGGTTTAACGGCACTTAAGGTGCTCACAAGCCAAGATAGTTTTAAATTATGAAAAGCAACATCATATTGATCACAAATGCTTGTTGATGATAGTTATTGCAAGGTTAAGCCTAACTTATAAGCTTCAATAAGTATCTCTTCTAAATCACTGTCACCTTGGTTTGATAGAACAATCGCGCCAACCTTTGTAGTTGGGTTAAATGCCATTATAGTCGCTACACCTTGTTCACCACCGTCATGCCCCCATAATTCATTGGCTGCATTGAGTCTATAGATATGCAAACCCATGGTATCGTTAATGCTCGGAATCTGAAGCGTAAGCATTTCATCTATCGTATTTTGGTTTAGCAACTGATGGTTGTTTGAGGCACCATTGTTTAGATAAGCGGTTAAGAATTTGTATAAATCTCTGCCAGTACTTCTCAATCCGCCATTTGGGTAGTCGGTAAATGTGTAGTGTTGAATTTCTTCATAGCCTCTATCATAATTGTAAGGCTGAACAATGGTTTGCGAAATTTCATCTAAACGCCAGAAAGTTTCGGTCATACCTAAGGGATTGAAAATATTTTGTTTGCAATAAGTGTTGAAATCTAAACCTGAAATCTCTTCGACCAACAAGCCTATCAGTGCATTTCCGATATTGCTGTATCCATAATCAGTTCCGGGGGCAAAGTCATGAAAATTTTCAGTCGCATCATAAAAACTACCATTTGCTACTAAGTAATTTTCTAAGAAAAAGCCTAATCCTACAGGACTATCCTCACCGTAATAATATTGGTCGTCTAAGGCGCTTCCATCTGCAATACCCGAAGTATGTGTCAAAAGCATTCTAAATGTAATATTTTCTGAATAGTTAGGATTGCGGACCTCAAATGATAGATAATCTGAGATGTTGTCATCAAGAGAAAACCGCTTATCTTCATACAGTTGCATGAGCGCCGTAGCTGTTATTACTTTAGATACTGAGGCCAATAAGAATAAATGGTTGGCTTGTAAGGAAATATTTTGATTGATGTTAGACTTGCCAGTGTGATCTTCGTTCAAGATTTTATTTTCATCAAAGATAAGCACAGATAATGCAGGTATATTTTGAATATCCATCTCTTCGAGTATATATTCTCTAAATTCTGCAGTATTATTTATCGTAATACTATCCTCATTGTCACAACCTTGTAAGAAGAAAAAGGATAGTAGAATCAGTAAATTCATTAGGTTTACTTTCATTGTTTTTTATTATAATAGTGCTGAAAGTTTAGCTAAACACAATAGCGATTTTATGGGAACTATTGCGTTTATAGCCTAATAGCCGCTGAATCAAACATCTAATCTACACTTAAAATATAACAAAGTCTACTTCTCGTTCTCTGCAGGAATGGTCTTTAACAATTTGCCTTTTTCGTACACTTCGGTTTTGATGAGTTTGCCTGAGTTGTCATAGTATTTCCACTCACCTAGCTTTTTTTCCATGTATTGTTTACCTTGGCTTTTCTTAGTGCCGTTTTCGTAGTATTCTATCACTATTCCGTAAACAAGGCCTTTGTTGTTGTAGGGTATTTCGAGTTTCTTGGCATCCTTGTTATCGTAATATTCTGTACTCGTACCGTTCTTGTTTCCTTTGTAATAGTTGGTACTGCTCTTTAGATTCCCACTTTCATAATACGTTTTTACTTCGCCTTCTAGCAGACCTTCTTCATAGGTTTCTACTTTGGCCAATTGGCCGTTTTCATGGTAATAACTCCATTTGCCATAAGGGGCATCGTTTCGGTACTCTACATCAGATTGTTGGTTGCCATTAGCAAAATAGGTTTCGGTTTTTCTATTGCGTTCACCACCTTTGTAAACCGTTTTTTCTTTTACTTCTCCATTAGGGTGATAAATAAAATTATTTCCGGTTTTCTTTCCGTAATGGTAATTGAACTTGTGCTTAAGGCTGCCATCAGCATAGTAGCCTAGGTTTTCGCCATGTATTTTGCCATTTTGCATATTGCCTTCTACTGCAAGTGTGCCGTCTTCTTTATACATTTTGTACATGCCTGTTTTTTGTCCGGCAAGGGTTTGCATCTCTGTTTTTACTTTTCCATTCTCGTAATAAGAAACAAAGTTGCCGTTCATCTTACCTTCTTCGTAATCGGTCTTGGTTTTTAGCTGCCCACTAGGGTAGTAGGTAAAAGAAGTGCCGTGTTCTTTGCCTTCTTTGTAGTGCAGCTTCTCTTTGAGTACACCATCGGGATAGTAATTAAAGGTAAAGCCATGCAGTTTGCCTTCTTTAAAATGGCTTTTTGTCGCGATTTGACCAGTAGGAGCAAATACAAAAAAAGTATCGCTGAGGGCATCGTTAAGGTAAGTGCCTTTTTGTAGAGTGTCACCTTCTTGAGATAATGCGATAATTGCTCCATTCTTTTTATCACTTTTGTAATGGTGTATGCTCATGATGTTACCATTGGGGTAGTATTGCACCATATCGCCCTCACGCAGACCATCTACAAAAGCTACTTTGGCTGCTAGGCTATTGTCGGGGTTAAAGCGCTGCATTTCGCCCTCGATCTCACCATCTACATAAATGCACTTTACCTCGGGCCTGCCAGATTGGTAATACTTTATGTAAGGTCCGTCTATCTTCCCCTCTTTATACTGATATTTGGCTTTTAGGCGTCCGTTCTCATAGTATTCTTCGTGCATGCCATGTTCTTTTCCGTCTTTGTAGTAGGTCTTGAGCTCTAAACTTTGTGAACTGGCATAAAACCTTTTGTACTCGCCTTCTATTTGGGTGGTGTCTTGGGCGTCTACAAAATACTCTGTTTTGATAATGCCCGGATCATGAAACTCCTGACGCTTAACCAATTCTTGAGCAAAAAGAGGAACACTTAAAAAGATGATACACAGAGGTAATAAACTTCTTAAAAGTTGAAGTAGTGAACGCACTTGTATGTACATGGTATTGCCGTTTTATTGAATCTTTAAAAAATGATAAAAAGTAGAGGTTGTTATAATAGGCAACGGTGTTTTGTGTAACAATAACTTTTAGCTTAGCATTTCATTTTTAAAACGACGGAAATAATTGTTCAATTTCCGTTCCTCAAATTAAAGTAATGGCTTTCATTAGTATAGATAACCAAAAATTTGTTTACAGTCAATTGCCTAAACTAAGCTTAGGTAACCTAAGTTCATATGCACAACAAACACTTGGGTTTTGCAAAGATTGGTTACTTGGTAAACAAGCATTTGTTTTGCATACTTCTGGGTCTACCGGGGAGCCAAAACCCATACACCTAAAAAGGGCACAATTACTCGCTAGTGCTCAAATGACCAATCAGTTCTTAAACCTAAATGGCAAAGATCATTTTTTAGTAGGGATGGACACGCAAATGGTCGCTGGTACAATGATGTTGGTAAGGGCTATGGAAGCCAACGCGGCGGTAACAGTTGTGCAAGCAACAGGCAATCCTTTAGAGGCTTATGACAATATTGAAGTGCCTGCAAGTGAGGCCTTGCCTACATTTACTGCTATGGTGCCGCTACAAATACAAAATGTGCTGGAAAGTAAATTTGGGCTAAAAACTTTACAACAAATGAAAGCCGTGCTGGTAGGCGGCGGACCAATCCATATTTCTTTAGAAGAGAAAATACAAAAGCTCGATTGCCCGACCTACCACACCTATGGTATGACAGAAACCGTCTCGCACATAGCGCTAAGGCGAATCAATGGTAAGGGTAGGAGTGAAAATTTTACCGTTTTGCAAGGAATAGAGATAAAATTGGATAAAAATGACTGCTTAAAGATCAAAGCACCTATAACCAATGATGCATGGCTCGCTACAAATGATCGAGTAGCTCTAAAAGAGCCAAATACTTTTAAATGGTTGGGCAGGATAGATAATGTGATCAATTCGGGTGGTATCAAGATACAAGCCGAACAGCTAGAGCGAAAAATAGCAACATATTTTGATGCAAAAGGAGAGGGAAATCAATTTTTCGTTACAGGGTTACCCGATAAAAAACTGGGCGAGAAAGTGTGTCTTTTTATGGAAGGAAAAGCAATTAACAAAAAAGCATTAAAAGAAAATTTAAAGGCTTTTTTGGATAAGTACGAAGCGCCCAAGTCTATTTTTGTTGTGGAGCGTTTCCCATTTACGGCCAGTGGTAAAATTGATAAACAGCGAGTTATTCATCATCATTCTTCTGACTGAATTTCCTCAAAATCTCAATAACGGGCGTGTAGTTGCTGCAATGCTCCAAAGATTTTTGGAATTCGTGCAAGGCTTTGCGCTCGTTTCCTTTTTTGAGGTAAATCAAGCCCAAGTTCATGGTTAGGCCAGGGTGGTATTTGTTACGAGTAACCAGTTTGGCATATTCAAACTCGGCCTTTTCCATATCGCCTTTGGCTGCGGCAAGGTTGGCGGCTACGAGTTCTATGTAGTTGGCGTTCCTGCCAGAAAGCGACCTGAGTTTTTCATAGCCTGCCAGAAATACCCCAAAAAGTAAGGTGAAGTTCTTGACAAAAACTCGCTCAAAAATGATGTGTGCGTAAGTATCTGAACAAAATAATTTGCGGGTCTTAAAAGCGGCATCTCGCCGGGTAATGTAGTAAGCGTGTTCTTTGTAATCTCTCACTCGTTCGTAAAAGCCTGTTTCAGGGCATACTCTGTATTCATTTCCTCCAGGCACTAAGTAGCCATAATGGTCGAAAATGGCGCCGCAATAATCGCAGTAAATATAGTGGGAGCGTATCACATCTATCAAATCTATGGCGGCGTCGCAATTAGGGCAGTCGGCTTTAACAAAACGGGTCTTGAGCTCTTCGGGACTCATTTCCATTTTACGGTCGCTTAGTTTTGCCGTGGAGACCCTTCTGTTTATAATTGATTGCACTTGCCTAGAGAAACCACCTATGTTGATGACAAAAGCAGTAAGCCTCTTAAAAATATGTCGGCTCACTTCTCTAGAAATGGTAGCGCCGGGTTTCAGCACAATCACCAAACTCTTATGGTGCCTTTCTACTCTGTGGATGTCTCTAAAAAATATTCGACTATTCTCTAAAATGAGGCCATCTCTCGTAACCCTGCCTTGGCGGGGTACTAGGGTATCGGGTATTCCTAATCGGTTAACGTATTTAAAACTGAATGTGACTACTGCCGCTTCGCGCATAACAAACTACTATTTTGGCAAAAATAATTATTGCTTGCGTGCATCTAGTATCTCACGTATTTTTTGTAGCACAGGAATCAATAAAAACATGTTAAAGTCCTTGTCTTCCATCTCTTTGCTAAGTGCGGTGTAAGGTATGATCTGATCATGGATTTTTAATGTGTCTTTAAGTAGCTTTTTAGTTTCGCCGTCTTCGGGAAAGGGCCCATATCTAAATTTGTAACAAAGTTTTTCTGCGCACCATCTTCTGTGCTCTACAGGTGCAAATATTTTAAAATATTTTGAGATAATGTCTCGATTGAGTGCTTGATGCCCCATTTTTTGGATGAAATTAACTTTTACACCTAAGTGCCTTGCCACATAGCGGTTAGAGTCCTGTTTTTGGTCAGATAAATCGTGCCAACGCGCTTCTATGCTAAAAGGATTTTTGAGTGTTTCGGTCATCCTGTTTAGTTTTTTACCGATGTTGCGCAAGACCATTTCCTCTAGTTCCATTAAAGGGTTTTGAGTCTTAAAATCGATGTCTAGAAACTGCTGCTCAATGTTGTCTAGTAATTCTTGTGTGAGCAGCGGTCGTTCTTTTTCGGGTAGTAGCCACACAAATTCATACTTTACAGAATAGAAATAATTGATCACTTTAGAAAGTGCATCCATTACGCCAGATTCATCAATTATTTTTGCTTTGGTGCAAGTATCGGTAACGAGCCTAATAATATGTATGTTGAATTTCTCTCGGAGCAGGTCAAACAGTTCTATATGTTCCCCTTCACCCAATAATTGTTCGGGGTTCAGTAATTCTAGCGCCTTAGAGCTTTCGGGTAAGGTAAGTACGATAGGAATTTCCTGAAGGTCGTCGAACTCAGCGTATAACATTTGCCTAAAACTGTTGGCGATGCTTACGAGCTTGGCATCATTCTCCCCAAAAACATAGGCTGCATTTAAGTCGCCCCATTCTTTTTTAAGTTCTGGTATAAAGTACTTTTCTGATAAAAAGTGCTCGTCAGAAAACTCTACGGGAACGATTTCTAGATAATCTTGAATAAAAGGCAGCTTTACCTCTATTTCTCTGAGTTTTTCTTCTGCATCTTGCTGTATAAAAAGTATTTTAAGTTTTTTAAGGCCGGGGCTATGACTCAAGATTATGTTCTCTATTAAAAATTGCTCAGCCGTTTGGTCGTAACCTATTACGGCAATACAATGCTCAGAAGATTCAATTTGTGTAACATGGTCTGCTTCTGTTTTGGCCACACTGTATTCTGAATTGGCCAAAGGCGAAAAAGTATCGTAAATAACTTGTGCGGCAGCTTGGTGGGTATTAAAAGTATCCATGTCAAAATTGGGTGTACGGGTGTACATGTCCATGTAATCTTTCAGGAAACTTTTTTTGTACCAATCTTTTACATTGACCAATACCCTAAGCGGCCCTTTGATCGCTTTTTTTTTATGGTTGAGCCAAGTAATAATATTGGCGGTCTGTAGGTTTTTCTCATCGCTATCGGTCAGTACCAAACAGTGGCCTGCTCGGGCAATGCCTGCTTTTAGCAAATCATTGCTCTCAGACTTAGAGCTATTAATAACCAAAGCACCCAATTGCTTGATCTTTTCAATATTTTCATCAAAATCGTCGCGGTGTTCTATGGCTACTACGTTTTCGCCCTCTTTTAATAATTCTGTTGCGATGCGGTAGCCTATGCCTGTATTGCCCATAATAATGGTATGGCCTCTAAAAAAATATCTGATCCTAAATCTGGCGTACCATTCATAGGCGTATTGCCATACTATTTGAAAGATACCATAACCCAAAATAAGGGCAGCTATAAAGCTAGCGATGATTTGTTTAAAGTTGGCGGTCTCCCCTTCTAACAAAAACATTCTGAGTATGGCATACAAGGCTTGCCAAAACTCTATTTCGGTAGGATTATGCAGGCCATGTCCCCAAAAACCAAACAAAAAAACAGCAAATATTCCTGCAACTATAAGGAAGGGGGAAATCTGTTCGAGTTTTTTCATGAAGGGAAGTCAAAAAAAATTAGCACCTATAAATCAGGCCTTTAAGGTAAAAGAAAAAAGGGAATTTTCCATTTTAGTTAATGATTCTTAATAATGGAAACGTTTTTGTTATGTAGTAAACAGACTGAAATTTAATCATTTTTAACCCAAACTTTGTCTATGAATGGCTTCTTTACAACCCTTTAATGGTACACTAGACAAGCGACTAGCCGGCCATTTGCTGCGTAGAGCAACATTTGGTCCATCAAAAAAAGACATTGACCAGTTTACAGGCTTAACACCTGTACAAGCAGTGGCTAATTTATTGCAAGAACCAGAACCTCCAAAGCCCATTACCAATCCGGCATCGGGCACTCCGTTGATCGATCCTGAAAATGGAATTTACAAAATGGTGGTAGATGGCGAGGCAGAAAATCTTACAGATGTGTTTATGAGTTGGTGGATGGCCACCATGAAAAACAGTGGGAACAACCTCACCGAAAAAATGGTGTATTTCATGCACACGCATTTCACTACCATGAAATCTAGGATCAATGAACCATCGGCACTTTACCATCAAATAGCGCTCTTTAGATTTTATGCCTTAGGTAATTTTAAGACCCTAAGCTTAAAAGTCTGTAAAGACAATGCTATGCTAAGGTTCTTAGATGGCATCCTCAATGTTAAAGACCGACCGCAAGAAAACTTTGGTAGAGAATTGCTTGAGCTTTATACCATTGGTAAAGGCCCACAAGTAGCACCAGAGGTGGTAGATGGTGAAGAATTTGCCAACTATACTACTTTTACCGAGCAAGACGTAAAAGCAGCTACCCGCGTGCTTTCTGGTTGGGATGAGGATACCCAGTTTGAAACCATAGATCCAGATACAGGCATACCTACAGGAAAGGTAAAGGCCAACGCCCAATTACTTACTACACAGCACTACACCGATGTAAAAACTTTTAGCACAGCTTTTCAGAATACGCAAATAGCGCCAGCTTTGGTAGAAAACGACTCTACTACAGTAGAAGAGGTAGAAGCCCAGTTGGCACAATTGATCGATATGATTTTTGTGCAGGAAGAAACGGCAAAATACATCTGCCGTAGGCTCTATAGATTTTTTGTTTATTATGATATTACCGATGAAATAGAGAGGGATATTATTGAACCATTGGCTGTAACCTTTAGAAACAGTGGATATGAATTAAAACCCGTTTTAGAGCAGCTTTTGATAAGCAGCCATTTCTATGATGCAGATGATAATGAAACGGGTAATAATATCGTGGGAGCTATCATTAAGTCTCCTTTGGAGCTGGTAACCGGTGTAGGACGCTTTTTTAACATCCCTATGCCAGACCCCGAACTAGAAGCAGCTGACATGGCCGCAGCTTATAAGCCCATATTAGAAGAAATGGAATCACAAGGAATGGAGCTTTACGAACCGTTTGAAGTAGCAGGTTACTCAGCATATCACCAAACTCCAGCTTATAATCGCAATTGGATTTCTGCCAACTACTTGGCTTACAGGTATATTTACTCTGAACATATCTTGGAGAGAATGGATGAAGACGACATGCCGAAAAACTTTGCTTGGTTAGATGTGATCGCCTTTGTTGAAAATCCTGAAAACGTAGCAAACCCTGCAGATGCAGAGCAATTGGTTACTGATCTTGTCACTTATATGCTTCCTGAGGAAATCTCGCAAGAAAGATTCGATTATTTCCTCAATGGCATATTACTAGATGGCTTATCATCAGTAATGTGGGAGTTTGAGTGGGACAGCTACAAAACATCAGGAGATGATTCAGCAGTACGAGCGCAAATTGAGGCTCTAGTAAGGGCCATCATCCAATCACCTGAATTTCAATTGATGTAAATGAGTGCCGCACAGGAGGTGCCGCACAGGAAGTGCCGCACAGGAAGTGCCGCACTAAGGGTGTTTCTCTGATTTTAGCTAATAATTATTCGTAAAGCATACATGATACCATGAAAAGAAGAAAATTTTTAAAAAGATTATCCCAAGCTTCGGCCACTCCCTTTGTTGTTGGCGGTTTGCCCGTTACCCTTTTGGCCAACAACCACCAACTCGCCCGAATGGTTAATGAAAACAACGACAATGTTTTGGTCATTCTCCAAATGCATGGCGGTAACGACGGGCTCAATATGGTTATCCCTATTAACCAATACAGCAACTATTATAACTTGAGGCCAAATATTGCCATACCAGATAGTGGTAATAGAAAATACATAGAATTAGACAACACCCTGCCCGATGAAGAAAAGGTAGGTCTACATCCTGATATGCTCGGCGTTAAGGATTTGTATGATCGAGGGAGAGTAGGTATAGTGCATGGTGTTTCTTATGAAAATGCCAATGGCTCGCACTTTAGAGGCCGCGATGTATTTTTTATGGGCGGCGGTTATGAAGATTATTTTAAGTCTGGGTGGATGGGCCGCTATCTTGATCAAGAATATCCCGCTTATCCGGATGGTGATCCGAATACGCCAATTTTGCCATATGATGGACAAAACGAAATGCAAGACCCTCCAGGTTTAGAGATCGGCAGAGATGTTTCGCTCTTGTTTCGCAGAGATGATACCTTTCCCATGTCGCTTTCGGTAAGGAGCCCGGTTGCGTTTCATGATTTGATCGAAAGCATAGATCAGCAAAATGTAGGCAACTTTCCAGATTCTAATTATGGCGAGGAGCTCAAATACATCATGGATATGGACGAGCAGTCGCACGTGTATGGCCAAAGGTTAAAAGAAGTATATGATAGAGGTGGAGAAACTTCGGTGACCTATCCAGAATCATATCCTTTTGCATCGCAGCGCGCTCTGAGAAATCCCTTATCAGGGCAGTTTAAATTGATATCGCGTTTGCTACGTGGCGGCATTAAGACCCGTTTCTTTTTGGTAAGGATCGGCGGTTTCGACACCCATGCCAACCAAGTAGAAAGCTACGATCCTACATTTGGGCACCACGCTGCTTTGATGTACCACATCTCTTCTGCTGTAAATGCTTTTCAGGCAGATTTGAGGGCCTCAGGCACAGAAGACAAAGTAATGACCGTAACCATGTCTGAGTTTGGCAGAAGGGCCGTTTCTAATGGTAGCTACGGTACGGATCACGGTGATGCATGGCCATTAATGGCATTTGGAAAATGGGTGAATCCGGGCATATTTGGGGGCAATCCTGATTTGGGAAATATA
>Ga0207419_1001625_pt1 | contig 16322 bp, 14 predicted proteins | sample ElkSloMetagenome_4_FD_184723 | JGI IMG/M metagenome (GOLD analysis project Ga0207419, IMG submission 184723) | Hot spring microbial communities from Elkhorn Slough, Monterey Bay, USA - MD2A (version 2) | ecosystem: Environmental > Aquatic > Marine > Intertidal zone > Estuary: Microbial mat ...
AAGCAAGATTATATTTATGGTAAGAAAATCCTATATTGAAGTGATCGGATAAAAAACGTTTATATCCTGCTTTAAAATAAAATTCAAATAATGGATTTTGATAATCGCCGTTCATCACAGCCGACCCCAAGGCTAAATCACCAGCATTTGTACCTCTATAATCGTAAAAAATTAATTTACTAAAGGCCTCTTTATTTTCAGCCAAGTTTATCCTATCGTTCTGAGCGGATAGAACATTTATTGTAAATAATGAGATTATTGTAAATAAAGTAGAAACAAAATTAAAACTACGCATAGCTAGTAGAAACATTTATTATTTTTTCACAATATAAGCAAAGACCCTCAGACCTTTTTACATAAAATTAAAAAAAGATAAAAATGAATTATTTTGAAACCCATTTTTATCCTTTTTTTTAGTCTTATTCAGACTTTAATAATGTAAGTAAACGTTACGAGTCTAATTGTAACTTTGCTTGTACGTTAGCAACACGTTCTTGAGTCGTATTACTCCCTTCATCAGAACTCTCTACCGTTAAAATAAACGTGGCAGCAACTAAAATAGCTACACTTAGTAGTAACTTTTTCATCTTTACAAATATTGATTAATAGCACTGTAAAAATAGTAATAAATGAAGCTACTACTTGATTTGAGGCCTATTTTTTAGTTAAAATCCCATTGTTTTCGATAACCCGACACTTGCAATCGATAAACGACAAATTTTATAGGTAGATCGTTATAAAATACTACGTAACCTTACGTAGATAGGCTCATTAATTGTTGTACAATACCTCAAATCAGCTTAAACAAAACCTTTACTTAGTAAAAAGCAATTCACGATATTTGGTTAGAGGCCACAACTCATCGTCTACTAAAAGTTCTAATTTATCGCAGTGGTACCTCAAATCATCAAGTAACGGCTTAATTTCGTTGCAATAACCTTTTGCCTTCTGATCCATTTGTGATTTAGCATTTAGGGTTTTTCTAGTATTAATCATTTTAGTGACTAAAGCATTAATCACTTCAATATGCTTAGAAATGGCTTCAATTAAATTAATTTGCTCTTTTGCATGCGTTTTAAAAGAGGCCCCAAAAATAGTTTTTAAGCCTGTGACGTTTTTTATTAAAATGTTCTGATATTTAACTGCTGTAGGTACCACATGATTTCTAGCAATGTCACCTAAAACACGACTTTCAATTTGGATACGCATAACGTAATCCTCCATTTCAATTTCATAGCGCGCCATAGCTTCTTCTTCGGTAAGCACCTTTAATTCTTTAAATAGATTAAGAACAGGTTTTGAAATTTTTACTTTAAGCGCTTCGGGTGTTGTTCTGTTATGACTCAGTTGCCTCTTTTTAGCCTCTTTTTCCCAATCCTCGCTATACCCGTTGCCTTCAAATAAAATAGCTTTAGATGTTTTAATGTATTCTCTTAATACATTAAATATAGCATCGTCCTTTTTCATCTTATTGTCGTCAATTAAGGCATCCACTTCAACTTTAAAATCCATCAGTTGTTTGGCAACTATGGTATTTAAGACCGTCATTGGATTGGCACAATTTGCCATGGACCCTACAGCTCTAAATTCAAATTTATTACCAGTAAAAGCAAAGGGTGATGTACGATTACGATCGGTATTATCTAATAAAATCTCTGGAATTTTACCAACGACGTTTAGCTTCAGGTCGGTTTTCTCTTGAGGCGATAATTTACCCTTCGTTACGGTTTCGAGTTCACTAAGCACTTTAGTGAGTTGTTGACCTATAAATACCGAAATGATTGCTGGTGGTGCCTCGTTGGCGCCTAGCCTATGGTCGTTACTAGCTGAGGCTATTGAAGCGCGCAGCAACTCTTCATAAGTTAAAACTGCTTTTATAGTATTAACAAAGAAGGTTAAAAATTGCAGATTGCTCATTGGGGTTTTTCCTGGCGACAATAGATTAACCCCTGTATTAGTGCTTAAGCTCCAGTTATTATGCTTTCCTGAACCATTTACTCCTTTATATGGTTTTTCGTGTAATAGTACTTTAAAATGATGACGCTCTGCGACCTTTTGCATAACGTCCATTAACAATGAATTATGATCAACAGCTAAATTGGCTTCTTCAAATATAGGAGCTAACTCAAACTGATTGGGAGCAACCTCATTATGTCGCGTTTTTACTGGAATCCCTAAGAGCATACACTCGTTTTCTAAATCACGCATATAAGCCATAGCCCGATTAGGAATGGTACCAAAATAATGATCGTCAAGTTGCTGACCCTTGGCTGGAGCATGCCCAAGAAGCGTTCTTCCCGTTTGAACAATATCTGGTCTTGACGCTGCCAAAGCAGCGTCTAATAAAAAGTATTCTTGTTCCCAACCCAAAGACGCGTTAACTTTTTTCACCTGCTTATCAAAATATTTACAAACTGCCACAGCAGCCTGGTCTACAGCCTGTAAAGCCCTAAGCAGCGGTGTCTTATAATCTAATGCCTCACCTGTGTAGGAAACAAATACAGTAGGAATACATAAAGTGGTGCCGTAAACAAAAGCAGGTGAGGTAGGGTCCCATGCCGTATAGCCTCTTGCTTCGAAGGTATTTCGCAGACCTCCATGTGGAAAACTAGAGGCATCGGGTTCTTGCTGTACCAATTGGTTTCCTTCAAATTTTTCTAGAGCCAAACCGTCTGATGTGGTTTCAAAAAAAGCATCGTGCTTTTCTGCAGTGGCACCTGTTAGCGGTTGAAACCAGTGCGTGTAATGAGTAGCTCCTTTAGACATAGCCCATTCCTTCATACCTGCCGCTATATGATCTGCAGTTAATCGATTTATTTTAGTCCCTTTTTCTTTAGCATCTAAAACGCTTAGAAACGCATCTTTTGTTAAAAACTGGCGCATGGTTTGTTCATTAAACACGTGACTTCCAAAAACCTGAGACCGTCTTTCGAAACTATTCACATCAACTGGTTTTTGTTTTAGAGAAGTTTTAAGCGCGTTGAAACGTAGTGTAGACATAACGAATTTTATAATTGAAATTAGCCGTGCAAATATAATTAATCTGACAAAAACCCATCATATTTTTGGGTATTAACATCTGTTGATAAGATTTTTTAGCATTTAACCCTGTTTTTTTTGGGGTAGATTTAATTTTTATTCATTTTTGTACTGTTTTAAACAATATCTATAACAATGAGTAAATCAAAATTAGAGTACATCTGGTTAGATGGTTATCACCCAACGCAAAACATGCGTAGTAAAACAAAGGTTGAAGATGACTTTAGTGGTAAACTAGAAGATTGTCCTATTTGGTCTTTTGATGGCAGTTCTACAAGACAAGCCACTGGAGATAATTCGGACTGTTTACTAAAACCCGTAGCTATCTATCCTGACCCTGTTAGAAAAAATGGTTATTTAGTCATGACAGAAGTTTTAAACTCTGATGGCACACCTCACGAAACCAACGGAAGAGCCACCATTAATGACGATGATAATGATTTTTGGTTTGGATTTGAGCAGGAGTATTTTATCATGGATAAGAAAACACAAATGCCCCTTGGGTTTCCCGTAGGTGGTTATCCTGCACCACAAGGATTGTATTATTGTTCTGTAGGTGGTAGAAACACGCACGGTAGAGCCTTTGTAGAAGAGCACGCAGATTTATGTATTGCTGCAGGCCTAAACTTCGAAGGGATTAATCAAGAGGTAGCTTCGGGCCAATGGGAATTTCAACTATTCGCTAAAGGTGCTAAAAAAGCCGGAGACGAAATGTGGGTAGCACGCTATTTATTAGATCGTCTTACCGAAAAATACGGCTACTATATTGACTACCACCCTAAACCGTTAGGTAAGGAAATGGATTGGAATGGTTCTGGTATGCACGCCAACTTCTCTAACACCACGCTTAGAACCTGTGGTAGCCAAGAGACTTATGAAAAAATCTGTGAATCGTTTAGACCTGTAGTGAAAGAACATATCGCCGTTTACGGTGAGTTTAACGATCAACGCCTTACTGGTGATCATGAAACACAATCTATAGATGAGTTTAGTTTCGGGATTTCAGATAGAGGTGCTTCGATAAGAATACCAATTATTACGGTCGAGAAAGGCTGGAAAGGCTGGTTAGAAGATCGCAGACCTGCTTCTAACGCGGATCCTTACAAAGTAGCCGGACGCATTGTTGAAACCGTTAAAAGCGCTAATATTTAATACAAAAAGAAGTAAATATTATTATAAAAAAGCTACCTCCAATTCGAGGTAGCTTTTTTATTGAAATGTAAGTACAACAAAGACAATATAAGCCACCAACAAAAAGGCGCCCTTTAGCCGGCCAATCTCAAAACGCTTGGGAAGTAACATCAGCGGTATTAGAACAGCACTAAAACCAATCATCCAAAAAATATTGGTACTCAAAATTTCAGGGGTTTCCGGATTTAGAGCAATAGGTTTTATCATTGCTGTTAAACCTAATACCGACGCAATATTAAAAATATTAGACCCAATAAGATTGCCCAAAGAAATTCCTTTTTCTTGTTTTAGTGCCGCAATTACCGAAGCAGCCAACTCAGGGACACTCGTTCCTACAGCAATGACGGTAACAGAAATAGCATAGTCACTAATACCAACGGCCGAGGCCAATTCTTTAGCACCCTGCACTAACCAATCCGATCCAAAATAAAGCCCAGCCGCACCAATAAGCAACCAAATTACCATTTTAAAGTTAGAAATCATGGCGAGATTATCGTCAACATCCTCCAAGTCTTCCACAGCATCTGGCTTAGATTTCTTAATGAGAATTACCATAAAGAGTATTAAAGCCACAAAAAGAACAAGCCCTTCTGTGAACGACAATAAGGCATCGGCTTTTAGAAAAAAGTATAAAGCAAATGATACCATCATCATCATAGGCCAATTGTATTTATAAAAATCTTTATCTACTATTAAAGGCGATATCAAGGCAGTAACACCCAAGACCAAACCAATATTGGCTATGTTAGAACCAATTACATTACCCAAGGAAATATCCGAAACACCATCTAAGGCCGCCTGTAAACTCACCAATAGTTCTGGTGCAGACGTTGCAAACGACACAACAGACATCCCGATGACTACCTTCGAAATATTTAATTTAAATGATAAAGCCACAGAAGCACGTACCAAAAATTCACCACCAATAACTAAGAGGGCTAAACCAACGAAAACCAAAATTACACTCATCATGGAATCTAAAATCTAATATCGGCGAAGATAATACATCATTTTCAATCCTTATAAAAACTATATATTACGTTAAATAACTATTTTTATAGTTATTTAACTACAGAATTAGTTATATTAGCATTTCTTAATTATTTAACTATGCAAAAACTCACTAATAAAGAGGAAGAAATCATGCATATTTTGTGGAGGCTTGAAAAAGCCTTTGTAAAAGATGTGCTCGCTGAAATAAAGACTGAAAAGCCACATTATAATACTTTGTCTACCATAATTAGAAATTTGGAAGATAAAGGCTATGTAAGTTATAACGCTTATGGTAAAACACATGAGTACTTCCCTATTGTAGCAAAAGAAGATTACAAAAAACGTTTTATGAAAACAGCAATTGAGAATTATTTCAACAACTCGTATAAAAATGTAGTTTCCTTTTTTGCCAAAGAAGATAAGATCAGCGTTGATGAACTTAAAGACATCATTAAAATAATTGAAAACAAAAAATAATTATGGAATATTTATTAAAAGCCAGTGCTGTCATTGCACTATTCTATATCTGCTTCTTTTTGTTTTTTAAAAAAGAAACGTTTTTTGACCACAACCGCTGGTTTTTGCTAGTAGGGCTTGCTATGGCAGTTATTTTTCCTTTCATAATAATTCCAATAGAAATTGCAATTGAACCCCTTGTACCAGCACATGACAATTTTGCTAATGTTGAAAGTATTTCATCAGGTTCTACTACAAAATCAATAGACGAAACATTTAATTGGTCTTCAGTACTACCTATTATTTATGTAACTGGAGTCGTAATTTTCATAATTCAATTTGCATTTCAATTTGGGTCCCTTATTAGGTTATTTATGAAATATCCTAAAAGCAAGGATGGTACATTTACTTATGTGATTATTGACAAAGACATATCTCCTTTTTCATTTTTTAAGTGGATTGTTTACAATCCTGGGTCGTTTACAGATCCAGAACTAGAGCTCATGCTTACGCACGAAAAAATCCATGCCAACCAACTACACTCTTTAGATCTTTTACTTACCCAAATGGCGTGTACTATTTTTTGGTTTAACCCACTTATTTGGCTTTACCGCAAGGAAGTAAGACAAAACCTGGAGTTTATTGCAGACGCGAAAACCCAAGAAATTACAAAGACACAAAAGAACTACCAACGCCTGCTGCTTAAGACCAGTATTGGCAAACAAGAAATTGCTTTTTCAAATACATTTTACAATTCATTAATCAAAGAACGCATAGTTATGTTAAAAAAATCAAGATCAAAGAACAAAAATAAATGGAAGTATGCTTTAATTATTCCGCTAGTAGCTGGACTTTTAATGAGCATGAACACTGAAACCGTATATGTTGAAGTAGATAAAAATCGAAACAATAGGGAATCTTTAAAGAGCGAAAATTACAATGAACCAATCAAAGTCATTTTCAACAATTCTATGTCAGATAAAAATCTACAAAGCATTAAAAAAGACTTGGAAGCGAAAGGAGTAAAAATGAACATTAAAAGACTCGAAAGAAATTCTGAAGGAAAAATAAGTGATATTTCTATCACTTTTGAAACAAAAAACGGCACTGCAAATTATAATGCAAACATTTCTGAAGGTATAAAATCGTTTTATTTTGAAATGAACGAGGATGGCAACTTTGGGGTTGGTATAATGCCTGACGAACAAATTATAATCGTTGGAAAAATTCAGGCTGATGAGAACAAAAACACCTCTATGCCAAAAAGTGAAACGTTTATTCACGATAAAAATGAAGATAAAACGTATTCCGTTGATTCTACTAAAGCAAAAACCTACAATAAACAAAGAAATGTTGTGATTGGAAGGCTTAAGAAAAAAATAGAAAACAATGATACCATCTATTATAATGCTATAGATTCTGCTGAGATTGAAAAATTAACCAAGCTAAAAAGCAACATCTATTACCAAAGCGATAAACCTGTAAAAATTCAAAGTGGTGATAATGCCATAGTTGCTCCAAGTAATTCCAAAACCTTGAACAACATATTTAATTCGCACAAGAAGGCTCTAATTATTTTAGACAATAAAGAGGTGAGCCGTGATAAATTAATTACTTTACCTCCCGATTTAATAGATTCATTTACAGTATTAAAAGGTGAGGAAGCGACAACTATTTATGGTGAAAAAGGTAAAAATGGTGTTGTAATTATAAAGACAAAAGAAAATGCTGAGGACAGCCCATGGCAAATTAGGACCGAAGTCACCTCAGTTGGATATATTGATGAAAATGATGCTTCAAAAAATAGCAACAAAGCTTATATTTCAAAGTATTCAACCGATGACCTTTTAGAAAATCACAAAAATAATCTAGAAAAAATAGGGCTCAAAGTAAAGTACTCTAAGCTGAAAAGAAATAAAAAAGACGAAATAATTAAAATAAAGATTAAAATTTCTAATGATGAAGGTCATGAATCTAGTGCGACCTATGTGGATGATGACGGTATTCCAAATATCGAATATGGCATTTCTGCTGGAGCATTGATTGTAAGAACTAGCACATTAGATATAGATTAAGGCATTAAATTTAGAAAAAAGAAAGCCAAACTGATTTGCGGTTTGGCTTTCTTTTTTTGACAAATACTAATTATTTGAGTATAATTCTTTCGACTAAGGACTGTGGGCCATTTGTGAGTTTCAGTAGATATATTCCTGGAACTAAATCTAATTCAATGTAATTTTCAACCGTGTCATAAGCAAATAATAGCTTTCCGTCTATGGAATATACTTCCACAGTAAATTTAGAATTTAATCCACTGAAATTGATTCTACCCGTAGATGGATTTGGATAAACTGCTAGCTGTAAGACATCCTCTTCTTCAACGCTTAGTGACTGCATCCAGGTCTCACCAGCGTTATTTCCCCAAATATACTCAACCAGCAGAGGCTGGTCTATAAACGGATTACGATTGCGCTGCCAGGCATAAACCACATTATTTCTATTCATTTCAAAATCATCAGGAGGATCGTTGCGATGCCAATCTAATAAAGTAGCTAAGTCACCGAGCTCGCCATCCTCTTCTGGAAATCCGTTAACTACCGCCAAATCATTATACCTTATCGCCATGTATAATACGCTACGAGCAACATCTCCTTTAAAGCTTCCGGCGTTTCCTGTAGGGCCTACATATTCACCGTAATGCTGATTTCCTCTAGAACTATTTTCTGAAGCATCTGCCGCACGTAAGGCATGCGCATCTGAATTGCCGTGGCGTAGAGAATCTGCATTTGTGGTCCAAAAGACATCGATGCCATCGGCGATCTCGTCCTCTTCGATATCAAAAAAGTCACCGCGCGATCGTGGATAAGTGTGCTCCCTATTCCATTTGCCATTACTAGAACTACTGGTTTGTAAATCGAGTTTTGGTCGACCTTCTTCAGTGTATACCAACCACACTTCATTACTGTTTAAGGGGTTCTGATCGGCTTCTAATAAAATATCAATGACATCAGCGTAGGTTTGGGTTCTTACAACATTAGGATCTGCGAGAATATCTTGAAGGGCTTGTCTTAAATTCATTCCCGATAAATTATCAAGACTGTCATAATAGCCTTCGGGCTGAGTGCTTGTTACATTACCAAAAGTAGGATTTACAGGAGTACCAAAATTAGCCAGGGTAAAATCGTTATCTACAATGCGAATCCTTACCGTATTATTAAATGGAATAACAGGCTCTTCTAAATTATTAAATTGAATTTCTAAAACTTCGTCCCCCTCATCTAGTGCATCATCAACGATATTGAGAGTCGTTGAGGTTTGTGTTTGACCAGCAGTAATGGTTAGATTGGTATTCCCGGTAAAATCGGCATTATTAAATCCATTATTAGCAAGGCTGATGCTAAAATTAATGTCTGAAGCCGCCGCAATCTCTGCCGTAAATGTTATGGTAAAACTATCTCCTTCGTTGTACATAGTTTCTGGGACAGAAATAGCCACGGGATTAATGGTAATACCTGAGCCATCATTTGGCCGACGCGGTGTTGGTGTAGCTGCAGAATAAGTCTCAATGCCCATACCATCTTCAAAACGCTGAATAGAGCGTAGATTGACATCAGTATCATTATCATTATACTGTTCAGATTCACCTAAAAGCGACAGTAAGGCCGTATCTGGACTATCGTTGGTACCGTAAACTAAGGCATCGATAAGATTGGTTTGTGTAGCTAAAGTACCTTCTGGAAAATCCTCTACAGCAGCTTGGTAAATACCCACCGCATCGGCACCGTTTTGAATCACATTATCTGATATAATCACCTGTGGAGCTGGTGTTAAACCGACGCTACCAATAGTAAGTAATCCATTAATGTCTGTTTCATAACCGTTGAGATCAAGCACTAAATAACTGGAATCCCCACCACTACTAGAGCCGTTAAAAAACACCAAGATATAACCATCTGTTGAAAAATTTGGTGTTTCCGATTTAAGTTCAATAATTTCTTTATCGTCAATACCTGGGTTATCGGGATCTAACTCATTAATGAGTAATACCTGAGAAGTGGCCAAATATGAAAAACCAATAAAGAATAAAGCGATAAATCGTTGCATAAGAATAGGGTTAATTTTCGACAAAGATAGAATTATTACTTTGACTACAATTGCTCTATTTGAGTTAGTCTAGGATATTGACTAAATCTTAACATAAGCTCGGTACCTAAAAGACGAAACCGCCCTTTTTAATGTTTTTGAAGATAAAATGGCCCTTGATTTTAAAAAGCAACCTCTAAACCCCTCTTCGAAAATTACATATTATAATATAAAAATGATTTTTCATTATTAATTTGAAATATTATAGCAAGGCTAAATAAAATTATTATAAGCTAATCTATTTTATATATTTATATTTCAAATTGAAAATCATTCTTTTTTGACAATTTATTTGGCTGTAAACATCTTAGCTTCATATATTGCTAGAGTAAGAGATATTTATACTAACCTTAAAACCAAAATTAGTTATGATGACTTTAGCAAAATTGGCGATTGACCTTTTATTGTCCATGGCCTAAAAAGAATGGTAGATTTGTAAAACTTAGTTCTAGAATAAGTTTTACTAACTTTACCTTAATTTAAAGTTATCATATGACACGACCATACTTTCAGATTTTGGCTAAAATCAATAAAATGCTCTTACCTTCTTATTCCAAAAGACAACTAGATTTAGCTAAGGCCAATAAAATTCAAATGGCTATCATTGGCTGGCGTGCTTATGTCACTAAACGAGCGCTTTAGAGTTAATTTTAATTATGAAAAATAATAAGCGGGCGCTTTAAAGATTTACTAATCTTAGTTTTTTCTCCGGTACCGAAAAGACGCTTTACAAAACTTTGATACTGTCCTACAAAAGCAACCATATCAACTTCTTGAGAATGCACATAGGTATCTACAACATAAGACAAAGGTACCTCTGGAATATTGGCATAGTTATAGGAAAGATCTTTAATATGTCGCTTTAACCAAGTCTCATCTTCTGCCATTACCTTAGGTTCTGATTTCTCTACATTAGGCAAAATTCTAAGCACTCTCAATGTGGTTCCGTGATTTTTAATGACTTTTAACAAGGAAGACAAGGTATGATCATCTAACTGGTCTTCGATATCCAATGCCAAGAGCAAGTGGTCTAAGGTTATAAATTTATGCGTTCTTGGTACAACCAACGTTGTACAATCCACATGGCGCAAAACATTAAGGGCATTACTACCCAAAACAGTTTCTTTGAGGTCCGAGGCACCATTGGTACCCATAATTACAATATCTATCTGATGTTTATTCACCGCTTGTTTTACGGCATCGATAAAGACATCGCAATCTACAATCGCTTCGTATTGATGTTTAGGATTGTGGTCCTGAAAATCATCTACGAACTGCCTTAACTGCTGTTCTGTCTCCCCCATTAATACGCTGTAAAGGGATTGATTGCCTTTACCGGCCATTAGATCATCTGTGGTATAGGTCTCTGCTTTTTTTACATGTAACACAAAAAACTCACAAGGATCACCTGCAAATAGGGCCTGCCCATAACGCATCGCATTCTTTGAGTTTTCTGAAAAGTCTGTGAGAAACAATATCCGTCTCATGGCAATAACATTTAACTTATTTAGAGCGTGATCTGCCCGTCATATGATCTACTTTGATTAAGAATACGATAGGAATATCATCATTATAAATTTTACTAGAAAATTCACTAATATAATCCAGATCCTTGCGTTCCTGTTGCATTATAATATCTTTTATACCAATTGAAAACTGATGTAAGTATGCCTTAGCATCAGATCCTTGAACCTCTTTAAAAGAGCCGTGCGCCATAACCGATTTCCATAAATGTGATGCTAATACTTCTGAAACAGAGAGTGTCACCGTCGTATGCTTCCTCATGGCGTTCAACTTATGACCCGTACCAGAATAGCAAATGACATGGTTCTTAGTTTTATCGTAGAAGTACGTAATTGGCACCACATAAGGCGCGTCATTGTAAATATAAGCTAATTGGCCAATGTAATTTTGACCTAATAAGTTAGCACAGGCTTTCTGGTCTAAGGATGTGATCATGGCATTTTAATTTAGACCTAAAATATACCACTAAAACCCAATTTAAATTATGATAAAAATCAGTTCCTTACCCAATAAATTAAAGGTGTTGTTGTAGGGTTTGAATGAGGGCCTCTTTTTGTAAAACACCCGATTGTCTCCAGACCTGTTGTCCGTTTTTAAATATAAGCATCGTTGGCACGCCTCTTACCTGATATTTAGAGGCCAGCGCCGTATTTTTATCAACATCAATTTTTATAATTTTAATCGCCTCTCCCATTTCATTCTTAACCTCTTTAAGCACAGGAGCCAGCATTTTACATGGTCCGCACCAATCTGCAAAGAAATCTACCAAGACGGGTTTATCGTGATTAATAAGAGTATTGAAACTTTCTTTCATTGTATTTGCATTAGGAGTTTAAAATATCCCTATAAAATTAGTGATTTTTTAATAGCATAACGTTTATGGTTACTGAGCGTTGTCAAAAAAAAAAGTTATTGATTCAATTCGTGTTTGAGCAGTTCAAAAGCTAATGCGTCAATATTTTGATTTTTAGGATGCGCAGAGGAAACATTAGATAAAATTATTACACCTTTCTTTTGATTAAGGTCTAAAACCATGCTAGAGGTAAAACCACCCGTTCCTCCGTTATGCCATATTAAGTTATCGCTAAAATTATTTTCTATAATGTGCCAGCCCAAGCCTATTTTCATATTTTTATTAATAGTAAATGTGGCCTGTTGGGTTAATTTGAGAGCTTTTTCAGCATCGTTAAATTGTCGCTGAGCAAACTTACTTAAATCGTTTACACTAGACCTTATACCACCAGCACCCACTAATACATCAAAAGTCCAATTCGGCGCAGGTAGCCCTTCTGCATTTAGCCCTTGAATTACAAGCGAATCTTTCTTTGGAACTAAAGTTGAACTTTGGGTCATTTCATAGGGGTTAAAAATATACTTTTGCAATAAATTTTCATAAGAGTCTCCCCTTATGATGGTTAGTAAATAGCCTAATATTCCTGCACCCAAATTAGAATAATTGTAACTCGTTCCTGGTACCGAACTGAGTTGTATATACTTTGACATTAACACCTTTAAGTCTTCTGCACTATAATTTTTATAAGGATTATTAATATCAATTTCAAAAGGATTGATATTAGAGGGTAATTTTGGTAATCCTGATGTATGATTTGCTAGACTAAGCAAAGTTATAGGCTGTTGGTCTTTTATAGCAAAGTCACTGCATTTAGTAATGGTATCTTCTAGTTTTACCTTGCCTTCTTCGACAGCCTGAGCTAGTAAAGTCGCTGTAAATACTTTGGTAATAGAACCAATTTCAAAAACCTTGTCCTGGTTATTTACAATAGTTATGGAATCCTTAATGCGTTGCAAACCAAAAAAACTGACATCCTGATTGGTTACAACAGCTATTGCCAGCTGCGTATTTACCGGATAATCCAAGGTGTATTTCTGTATTAACGCTCGGGATGCTTCATCTAATTGATTCTCATAAAAATCCATAGATTTGCTTTGGCCAACTGCACCTAATGAACTGCATAAGACCAAAACCACCAGAAGTATATGTTTATAAGACATAGTAATGTAAATTTATTATGGGTATCATCACAGTTTAATTTGTTACAACTAAAACCTATTCTAAGGATTACAAAAATCACAATACATCGGGTCTTCCTTAGTCTTACCCTTAGGATGTAGAACCGTTTTACTAAAGCTACAACCTTGGCACTTGTAAATATGTTTTAATATGGAATTGGTAGGCTGCCCACACCAACCGCAAGGCAGTCCTTTTTGAACTTCTGTTATACCAAATCCTGGCCTATCGCATTCTGGACATCTGGATGCCATTTTTTCAGCTAACTTCTCAGCAGCTTCACCAATAACCTTCATTCTCGAAGGATTTACCATAGCTCTCATATCGGTTTCTGCATAAACATTTTCGTATTGGTATTTTAAGGTCTTAAAGGCATGCACAAGTTCTTCTAATGAAGTGATGCCTTTATAAATGGGATCATAGACCTCTTTTTCTGGACGCAGTACAATACCGTGTTCAGGACACTGTACTTTTTTAGCAAATTCTAGTAATTCCGCTTTGGTACGGATTGTCATGGCATTGAAGTTGGTATCCATACTTAAGGCGCGTACAACAATTTCTAAATTAAGTTTCTTGTCAATACAAATGAGTAATTCATCATCGGCTTGGGCAAAGGGAATGGCTGGATGCGGACCAAAAGAGCCCTCACTCGCCACAGCTAAGTCGCATTGATGGGCTTCCATAGCGTGCAAACATTTTGCTCTAGCTGCTGCCAAAGGATCTAAGGTACGTTCTACTTCACCACTAAAGGTTCCTAGCGTATTGGTGTCGAATTCAGAATTGCTAAAGCATTCTACTCCTAAGACCCGTTCTAAAACCGGTGCTATAACCTGCTCCTTACCATGCTGAGTAGCTATAAGTAGAGGTCTTCCATTAAAAGGTGATGCCTTCATTGTTCTGTTGTACAAAAATTGAAGTCGCTTATTGCTGAAAAGCGATAGCTTGTCCAAAGGGTGCGTCATTAAAGCTTCCCTCATCATAGACCAAATGCCCGTTAACAAAAGTCTTTATGACTTGACTACCAAAGGTCGTTCCTTCCAAAGGCGACCAGCCGCATTTGTATAAAATATTGTCCTTAGATACGGTGTAGGGCTTGTTGAGATCCACTAAGACTAAATCTGCATAATAACCTTCCCGTATAAAGCCGCGTTTTTTCATACGATAAAGTATGGCTGGACTGTGGCACATTTTTTCAACGATTTTCTCTAAACTTATCTTTCGTTGTTTATAAAATTCTAACATACAATTAAGTGAGTGCTGCACTAATGGTGCGCCAGACATCGCTTTAAAATAGCTCTGGTCTTTTTCTTCCCACGTGTGCGGGGCGTGGTCAGTCGTAATAAGATCGATACGATCGTCTAAAAGGGCTTTTAGAAGGCCTTCTTTATCTTTTTTGGTTTTAATGGCTGGGTTCCATTTTATGCGCACCCCTAGCCGCTCATAGTCTTGGTCTGAAAACCACAGATGGTGCACCGATACCTCGGTGGTAATCCGCTTGTCTTTTAAGGGCTGAACATTGCTAAACAAGGCCGTTTCTGCCGCTGTAGTAAGATGCAAGACATGAAATCTCGCATTGTGCTTTTTGGCTAACGCAATGGCTTGTTCTGTGGCTTCATAACAAGCCTTCTCACTACGAATGATTGGATGGTACTTTACCGGAACGTCAGCTCCGTACTTTTCTTTAAAGGCCGCTTCATTAGCTTCTACAATTTGTTCTTTTTCAGAATGAATAGCGATAATGGATTCACAGTGCTTAAAGAGTTTTTCTAAAGTAGCGGGATTATCGGCCAAGAGGTTACCCTTTTTAGTAAAGTAAAGACCGTCGTCTGAAACTCCGATAAACTTTTTAGTATCTAGCGCAATCACCTCATCGATGTTATCGTCATTTACCCCCAAAAAAAAGGCATAATTGGCTAAAGATTTTTTAGCAGCTAGCGCGTATTTACCTTCCAAAGCCTCTACCGAGAGCACATTTGGCACCGTATTGGGCATATCTATGTAGGAAGTGACCCCACCAGCAATGGCGGCTTTGCTTTCGGTAAACATATCTCCTTTATGAGTAAGTCCCGGATCTCTAAAATGCACCTGCCCGTCTATAAGTCCTGGTAAAAGGTGCAATCCTGTAGCGTCTATGACCTTATAATCAGATTGGGGGACTATTTTCCCAATTTTAACAATTTTATCATTTTTTATAAGCACATCTTGCGTGCTGCTTTGGCCTTCATTAACCAATGTGGCGTTTTTTATAAGGGTGGTTGTTTTCACAGTATTGGCTTGGATTTTTAATGGTTTGCGTCTGAAGTTCGAAAATACGATACAAGCAGGAGAATTTAAAATGTTGGCAGGCTATTTTTAGGTGGGAAGTTTTAGTACCTGCGGTAAGGCACTCTGGATAGCGGTATTTTGGTCTCAAGGAATGTTATAAAGGGTTTAAGGGGTAGGGCGATGTGGCGTTGTTAGGACAACAAACAAAACACCTCACCCCAAACCTATACTATCAATTAAAACGTCAGTTCGAGTGATTGGCGAAGCATAAGCAAATCGTTTCGAGAACAAAGTCACTATGCCTAAGCAATCGAGCATAGCGTATCTACCTCATTCCCCAAAATAAAACGTCAGTTCGAGTACGCTGAGGCGACAAAGCGTGTATCGAGAACAGAGTGCCACAACCAAAGCCAAAACCCCATTCCGACAACGTCGGAAAAAACCGGCCTACAGGGCGACTTCGGGGCCCCACAAGTGCAACCGTCGTTAAAAACAAAAAGCTGTTTGAAACAGCACTGCTGTTGAGTTCTTTTTGTTTAGATGGTAAACCGCTATGGGGTGAATAAGACCTGTCAGCCTAGACTTTTTTTGCTACTTTTTTTGGTCGATGCAAAAAAAGTAAAATAAACAAAACACAAAAAAATCCCGTACAGCAAAACCACCAAACCAAATTCCGACAACC
>Ga0207419_1001626_pt1 | contig 16321 bp, 14 predicted proteins | sample ElkSloMetagenome_4_FD_184723 | JGI IMG/M metagenome (GOLD analysis project Ga0207419, IMG submission 184723) | Hot spring microbial communities from Elkhorn Slough, Monterey Bay, USA - MD2A (version 2) | ecosystem: Environmental > Aquatic > Marine > Intertidal zone > Estuary: Microbial mat ...
TATATGCTGCTACAAAAAAAAGCAACGAACTTATGGCTTACACCTACAGTCATCTGTATGACATTGAAATGATTGGTCTTAGGTTTTTCACGGTTTATGGTCCATGGGGAAGACCAGATATGGCCATGTTTCTATTTACTGACGCTATTTTAAATAATAAACCTATAAAGGTTTTTAATGAGGGAAATTTGTCAAGAGATTTCACTTATATCGATGATATTGTTAAAGGCCTTGAAAGAACAATCCTAGTTCCAAAACCTAACCAAAGCAAATATTCAATCTATAACATAGGAAACGGCAGCCCCGTCAAGCTACTAGAATTTATAGATGCCATTGAAAAATCTACAGGAAAAAAAGCCAATAAAAAGCTTATGGAAATGCAACCTGGTGATGTAGAACAAACTTGGGCAGATACGACTACTCTTGTAAGAGACTATAATTATAAGCCTGATACTAATATTCAAGATGGTGTTGATAATTTTGTAAAATGGTATAAAAACTATTACAACTCATAAAATGAAGTCTACCAGACATGCTCAATAATAAATCTATTTTAATTACAGGTGGAACAGGCTCTCTTGGAAAAGCTCTAACTAAATATATTCTAGAAAAGTATCCTTCAGTTAGATTAGTTATTTTTTCTCGTGATGAGCAGAAACAATACCAAATGGCTTTACAATATCCGCCTGAAAAGTACCCGTTAATTCGCTTTTTTATAGGGGATATTAGAGATCAAAAAAGATTAGAAAGGGCATTATACGGTATTGACTATGTTATTCATGCAGCAGCAATGAAACATGTTCATATTGCAGAGTATAATCCTGATGAATGTATTAAAACTAATGTTGGTGGCGCAGAAAACGTAGTTGCAGCTTCGCTAAAAACAGGTGTAAAAAAAGTAGTAGCATTATCTACAGACAAAGCCTGTGCGCCAATTAACCTTTACGGTGCAACTAAGTTAACCTCAGATAAATTGTTTGTAGCAGCAAACAATATAAGAGGAAATAATCCCATTAAGTTTTCAGTAGTAAGATATGGCAATGTAATGGGGTCAAATGGTTCTGTCATTCCATTTTTTATGAAAGAAAGAAGTAAAGGAATATTACCAATTACAAATAAGGACATGACCAGATTTAATATATCTTTAAAGGAAGGAGTTGAGATGGTTTTGTATGCTTTGGAGAATGCTTGGGGTGGAGAAATTTTAGTGCCCAAAATACCTTCGTATAGAATTTTAGATTTGGCAAAAGCAATAGGACCTAGCTGTGAATTAAAAGAGGTCGGAATAAGACCTGGAGAAAAAATACATGAAGAGATGATATCTACATCAGATTCTCACTATACTTATGATTTAGGAAAATATTATTCCATTTTGCCTTCTAAGCCAAAATTTGAATTTGAAGAATATATCCAATATTTTAATGCAAAAAAGGTAGATGTAGGTTTTTCATACAACTCCGGAGAAAATCAACAATTTGAAACCGTAGAAAGTTTAAAGGCATTGATTAACAAACACGTTGCTCCACTATAATTATTTTGTAAGTCAAATTGAAAGTAGTTGCCATTGTTCAAGCCAGAATGGGAAGCTCAAGGCTTCCAAAAAAATCATTGATGCCACTTTCAAATTCTACCCTTTTAGAAAAAGTAATAGATTCTGTAAAAAAAAATGAATTCATCGATGAAATTGTAGTAGCTACAACCCACTTGGATAGAGATAATTTGATTGAAGAAAAATGTAAATCTATTAAAGTTGAATGTTTCAGAGGTGATGAAAATGATGTTTTGAGCCGGTTTGTACATATTTCAAAAAAATATAAGCCAAAAGATGTGACCGTAAGGGTAACAGCTGATAATCCAATAAATAATTTAAAAGCGACTACAGAATTATTTGAGATGCATAGGCTTACAAATTCAGACTATACCTGTGTTGATGGATTATCTCACATTGTTTATGAATTTATAACTGTTGAAGCTTTACAAAGATTAGAACATAATGATGCTTTAGATAATGATGATAAAGAACACGTCACTAAGTACATTAGAGAAAATCCTTTGATTTTTGATGTAAATAAAGTTGACCCAAAAAAACTTGGATTAAGACCGAATTTGGATAAGCTTTTGACGGCAGATACAAAAGCTGATTTTGAAAGGCTCAAAGATCTATATAATAGTAGTACCGTTGATTTGAACTCCTTCACTTCAATCTATGGCTATCTAGAAAGTAAATATGCCTAAAAAGAAAAAAATATTAATCTTAGGTTCTGCATCATGGTTGGGTAGTTTGATGTTATCAAAATTAGATCCATCAAAGTTTGATATTTCAGCCACTTATTTTAACACTTTTCTAAATTTTAATAAACCCCTAGATTTAATCGAAGCTAAATTAATCTCTGACTATGGTTCGTTTCTTAAGTCAATTGAGCCACAAATCATAGTTAATTTTTTAAGATGTGATAATGAAAAGGATTTAAAAATACACGAATTAATAGTTGATTATTGTCGTGAAATCAAATCAACTCACTATATTTTTTGTTCATCTGTTCTTGCTTTAGATGCCTATGAAAATAATCTTTTAACAGAAAGCTTAACTGCTAATTCAAAAAGTGAATACGGTATCTACAAATCCAAGTGTGAACAAATGCTGTATGATGAAAAATTTCAATATAGCATATTAAGATTTGCATCCTTGCAAGGTTATTGTAAGCACAAAATCATCAGAAATGAATATTTATTAAGACAACTAAAAATTGGAGAAAAGATAAGAGTTGACCAAAAGGTTTTTCAAAATAGAATGTGTGCAGATGATGCAGTAGACATAATGATAAAAATTATTGAATTAAAATCAGCTGGAATCATACATTTAGGAACAACTGATGCTTCAGATGAAATTGACTTTTTAAGAAAACAAGCTGTATATTATGGATATGATTCAGATAGAATTATGGCAAAAGAATATGTTCGAAATGCTAATTTAAATTGTATACCTAATAAAATACATGAGATCTATCCAGAATCTAAGCATTTTAATGAAGCTGATACACTAAAAAAGATTTTTGAAATTGAAGCCTACCAAAAGTATCGAAAGCAACATGAGAATTAAAATTGGAAAACATTTTATAAGCAAGAAGGATCCAGTATATTTTATAGCTGACATTGCCTCAAATCATAATGGTGATTTATCCAAGGCAAAAGAATTAATTCATGCGTGTTCTGAATCCGGAGTTAATGCTGTAAAAATGCAGAATTTTACCGCAAAGACAATTGTATCAGATTATGGTTTTAAAAACTTAAATGAAATTAAAACACACCAAAGTGGTTGGGAAACTTCTGTTTATGATTCATACGATGCCGCATCTATTCCACTAGATTGGACTTTAGAATTAAAAGAGCTTTCGCAAAAATTAGGGATGGATTACTTTACTTCACCTTATTCTCCAGAGCTGACTGAAGCCGTGGCACCTCACGTGTCTGCATTTAAGCTTGGTTCAGGTGATATCACCTGGCATGAACAAATAAATTTAATGTCCACCTTGAATAAACCATTGCTTATAGCCACTGGAGCATCAACACTTAAAGAAGTAGAAATGGCGGTTGAGGTTGCAGTAAAAAATACCCAAGAACTCATTTTAATGCAGTGTAATACTAATTATACCGCAACGAAAAATGAGCCTAAAAAAAATACAGAGGATAGATTTTCGAATATAAATTTGAAAGTTCTTGAAACTTATTCAAAAATATGGCCAGAAATGTTACTTGGTTTATCAGATCACACGCTTGGACACCTAACAGTACTTGCAGCAGTAGGGCTTTACGATTGTGTAACAGTAGAAAAACATTTCACCCTTGATAGTAGTCAGAAAGGACAGGATCATTCATTTTCTATGATGCCTTCAGAATGGCAAGAAATGGTTGAAAGAACTACTCAACTTAAAAGTGCTATTTCAGAGAAGGATAGTTTTGAAAGTAGATATCAAAAAGTCCAAAGCCTAAGTGAAGACTCGGAGTATTTGCCACTTATCATAGGAAATGGCATTAAAGAAATCTCAAAGAATGAGTTAAATACATCAGTGGTGCAGAGAAGGTCTATAAGGGCAAAATATGATTTGAAGAAAGGACAAATTATAGGAAGGGATCAATTAGAAATATTAAGACCATGTCCTAAAGATGCCTTGCCGCCATATAAATTAGGTCAGTTAATTGGTAAAAGATTATTACAGGATATGCAACAAGGCGAATATTTTAAATCTGGTAATTTAAAATAATGCCTAAGAAGGTTTACTTTAGAGTAGACGCTAATTCTAGTATCGGAAGAGGTCATATCTCAAGATGCGATGCTGTTAAAGATATGCTCTTGGAACATTTTCAGGTATATTTTGTTTGTTTAGAGAAAAATAGAAATTTTATAGACAACCTTAATTTAAAGGTTTCAGTTTTGTATGTTGAAAATGAAGAAGAAATTTTTAACATGCTATCTAATAAGGATTTTGTTTGGTTAGATGGCTATGACTTTACAGAAGACTACAAAAAGAAACTAAAATCTACGGCTTTCAAACTTATAGAAACTAATGATATTCCTTACGAAGCCAAAAATGTAGATGTAATTCTAAATCATACTCCAGGTATCAAATCTTCACAATTTGGAAATACTACCGCAGAACTTCACCTGGGATTAGGGTATACATTGTTAAGAAAATCTTTTCTAAAATATGCTCAGCAAAAAACAAGCTCTGATGTAAATGAGGGAGATGGAGTTTTTATTTGTTTTGGTGGAGCAGATCATTTTAATTTAGGTCAGAAGTTTGTAGAAAGTTTATTGCATAATGACTTTAAATCAACAATCTTTTGGATAAGTAAATCTAATAACAATTTAAAGGGATATTCAAAACATAAAAATTTATTTGTTTTAGAAAGCTTATCAGAAAAAGAAATGGTAAAATATATGTTGATGAGTAAAGTTCTTATTATTCCATCAAGTGTATTGAGTTTTGAAGCTATGGCCTTAAGAAAGCCATTTTTTACTTGTTATTTTGTGGATAATCAAAAATTAATTTTTAATGGTTTAAAGGATTTAGGTCTTGCTGAATGTTTTGGATATCTGGATGATTATGAAGACGCTAATATTGCGACTAATGAATTTTTGGAATTTTTTTCAGATCAGAGAGGTCAAAAACTGCAAGTAGAGTCTCAAATAAATTTATTGGATGGATATTCCAGAGAAAATATAATCAAGATATTGAGTAATTAATCTTGAATGTGTAAAACTTACCTACATTAAATGTATTTTTCAGAGAAGTATAAATTATTGTTTATTGCCTGTCCGAAAACAGGTTCTAAATCCGTGAAGAAACTTCTTATGGAAATAGATCCAACTGGACAATATAATACAATAGAGTTTAATGGTCTTAAGATAACATCAAAGGATATGCACTATGGTATGGTTGTTCACGCACGAGCCTGGGAATTTAAAAATGCGCTCGGTGAAGAAAACTATAACAGCTTAATGGTTTTTGGTATAGTGAGACATCCTTTTGACAGATTAGTTTCTTCATATTTCCATAACAAGGCCCAGAGTATAACTCAGGTTTTAGGATGGAAAGGACAAAAGAATTTATTAAAGCGTAAGATTAAGGGAGCTATTTCTCATACTCTACCTAAAATTCTTCCTATAGCTATTTGGGTTTTTATTTATAAAATGAAATCAAATTATGACTATTTCTATGACAGAGAAGGCAATAGAATAGTAAAATACATTGGAAGGACAAATCACTTGACCGAAGATTTAAGGAAAATTTTGAGTGTAAAAGGTATTTCTTTGAAAAATGAGGTACCACACATAAATACAACGTCACATAAATCGCATCATAATTATTTCAAATCTAAGTGGATTGTCAATTACTTAACCAAGAAATATCAAAAAGATATCGACCTTTATAAATTAGCAGAAAAAGAAATGAATAGTTTAGTTTCGTCGCAAAACATTTCTAATTAATTTGATATCTTTTAAACCTAATTAACAGTAAATTGAAAAAACTAAAAAATCTTTTATTCTTAAAATCTGCTTTCTCCACTCAAAATGTAAAAGTTGAAACAGAACAAGCAATAAGTTGGATAAAAGAACAAAATCAAAAAATTGCTGTTGACGTAAAAAAAATAGATTTTAAGGATCTTGATTTGTGGCAATTTGATAAAGAGAAAACCAGATTATCGCATATTACGGGCAAATTTTTTACCATAGAAGGTATTAATGTAAAGACCAATTGGGGTAATGTAGAAGAATGGTCTCAGCCTATCATCAATCAGCCTGAAATTGGTTATTTAGGATTTATAACAAAAGAATTCAATGGAATACTTTATTTTTTATTGCAAGCTAAAATAGAGCCTGGAAATGTAAATTGTGTGCAATTATCGCCAACGCTACAAGCAACTAAAAGCAATTATACAAGGGCTCATAAAGGTAAATCTCCTGCGTATTTAGATTATTTTATAAAGGCTAAACCAGAACAAATCTTATTGGATCAATTACAAAGTGAGCAAGGAGCAAGATTTCTTAAAAAAAGAAATAGAAATATTATCATCAAAATAGAAAGCGATATTGAATTATTAGATAACTTTATTTGGCTTACCCTTGGTCAGATTAAGGAATTAATGTCTTATAATAATCTTGTCAATATGGATACAAGAACAGTAATTTCGGGTATCCCTTATGGTGAATTCTCAGACGAAGAAATTGATCAGTTTGGTTTTTTCGATTCTAAAAATAATGCATCATCGCTTGAAAATAAAATGCTTAAGTCTCAATTATCCTCTGGATTAGCTTTACATTCTCAGGATGAAATCATAAATTATATTACAAAGCAGAAATGTAAATATGAGCTTATTGTTAGACCTATTTCACTTTCAAAAATAAATCACTGGATGATCGAAGACGATTGTATTAGACATGTTGATAATAAATTTTTGAAAATTATCGCTGTAGAAGTTAATATTGAAAACAGAGAAGTGGTAACCTGGACCCAACCAATGGTAGAACCTGCTCAAAATGGCCTATGTGCCTTTGTATGCAAAGAAATAAATGGAGTTCTACATTTTATAGTTCAAACGAAATTAGAGTGTGGTAATTTTGATATTATTGAATTTGCTCCTACCGTTCAGTGCCTAACAGGTAATTATAGGGATACGCCAAAAGGTGAATTACCCTTTTTAGATTATGTTTTAAATGTTCCAGAAGAGCAAATAATTTTTGATACATTACAATCAGAAGAAGGTGGTAGATTCTTTCGGGAACAAAACAGAAATTTGATGATAATCGCAGGAGATGAAATCGGTGTTGATTTACCAGAAAATTATGTATGGATGACCTTAAATCAACTTCAAACCTTTATCAAGTATAATAATTACATAAATATTCAGGCCAGAACACTTATATCTGCCATTAAGTTCAAAAAATGAAAAAATTAAAAATAGGTGTATTAGGTTTGGCAAACATTGCCCAAAAAGCAATAATTCCAGCAATTATGAAATGTAATCGTTTTGACTTGTATGGCATAGCAAGTAGAAATATTGCAAATAAAAACAAAATTGAAGAAGAGTACTTAGTTGCTTTTTATGAAGACTATCAAAAAATGGTGGACGATCCAATGATAGATGCATTATACATTCCACTTCCTAATTCTTTACATTTTCCATGGGTAAAAAAAGCATTACAAAAAGGCAAAGATCTTCTGGTTGAAAAGTCTTTGGCTTGTAGTCTTAAAGATGTGACATACCTAAATGATCTTGCAGAACAAAATAACCTTGCCCTTGTTGAAAATTTTCAGTTTAGAAAACATAAACAATTAAAAATAATTAAAGAAATAATAAACGACAATAAGGTTGGAGAAATCAGGACAATTCGGAGTTCCTTCGGTTTTCCACCATTTCCTGACAAAGATAATATTAGGTACAAAAAAGATCTTGGCGGCGGTGCTTTGCTAGATGCAGGGGCTTACCCTATTAAGATTGCGCAGGAAATTTTAGGACGAGACCTAAACATAACTTCTGCGTTATTGGCTTTTGGAGATTCCGAAGTTGATATCTGGGGATCTGGTATGCTGCAAAAACAACAGTCATCTCAACATGTACAATTTTCATTTGGGTTTGATAACCACTACCAATGTTCTTTAGAAATTTGGGGAAGTAAAGGAAAACTTTTTACAAATCGAATATTCACTGCTCCACCAGACTATGAACCAGCAATTCAAATAGAAACCGGAGAAGGTTTAGAAACTATAAAATTAGAGTCAGATAATCAATACGTAAATATGTTAGAACATTTTTATGACTGTGTACATGATTTTGAGCTTAAAACTAATGAGTATAAAGCTAATGTTAATCAGTCTAGATTATTAGAGGGTTTTTATAACTTAGCCTATCAAAGTGATTGATGATGACAATTGATAAAGCAAGACTTGTACAAATAAAAGAAGTAGAGGATGATAGAGGTTCACTTTCTGTCTTAGAACAATTATCTGATATTCCTTTTGAAATTAAAAGAATATACTACATGTATGATATTGCAAGAGGTGCAGATAGAGGTCATCATGCCATGAAAACTCAATCAAAATTTCTAATTGCTATCCATGGACATTTTGATGTTCTTGTAAAAGACGGTAGGGATGAAAAAGTTTTTCATCTTAACCGACCTAGTCAGGGCTTATTAATTCCTGGAGGACTATGGAGAAAGATGTATAATTTTAGTGAAAGTGCAGTTTGTCTAGTTGTCGCTGATGAAGTTTTTGTAGAAGAGGATCACATAAGAAATTATCAAACTTACCTTGATTACAGGCGCTCTTTGATATGATAAATATTATAAGTTTCCAAGATTTGATTATCATATTAATAACATTTAAATTTCAATTTTTTAATATTCTTACTATATGAATATCTTAGTGCTAGGTGGGAATGGATATTTAGGCCAAAATTTAATTTCTTGGTTAATTGATCACCATTTTAATATTCATTGTGTGGATATGGCAGACAATTTTTCAAATGATTCAGTAAAAAGATCTCATAAATTTGCATATGAAAAGCTAGATTTATCAAGATTAGAAAATATTAAAAAAATAAAGTTTGAAACCTTTGATCTTATTTACATATTAGCAGGTAAAACTGGAACCAAATCTGGTTTTCAAGATTACCAAAGTTTCGTAGAATTAAACGAATTACTACTTCTAAATATTTTAAGCGTTTACAAACAGAGAAAAGCATCAGCTAGAATCATATTTCCTTCTTCAAGATTAGTGTATAAAGGCAGAAAAGATACTTTCTTAGATGAGAAAAGTGAAAAAGAAGCCAAATCTATTTATGCTGCCAATAAACTTGCATGTGAGTTTTTTTTAGAAAGCTGGTCTAATGCATACGGCATACCTTTTACTGTTTTTCGAATATGTGTCCCTTATGGTCACTTAATCCCTAGATCATATTCTTATGGTACTTTAGGATTTATGATAAGCCAAGCCAAAGAAACTGGAGAAATTATAATTTATGGTGATGGGAGCCAAAAGAGGACATTTACACATGTTGCTGATATTTGTGAGGTTTTGGGAAAAGCTTCTTGTATCAAGTCCACAAAAAATAAAATAATAAATATCGGAAGCCACGATAATTTTGAAATATTAAAATTAGCTAATCTGATTTCATATAAATACAATGCCAAAGTTGTACAAAAGGAATGGCCAAAATTAGATTTACTAATTGAATCAGGTGATACCATGTTTGATGATTCCTTGTTACAATCGCTTTACCCTTACAATTATAAAAAGAATATTCAAGAATTTGTAAACCTGTAAGGGGTTCTATGAAATTGAATCGATTAGCAATTATTCAACATATTTCAAGCAATCAAAGCATTATCAGCCCTTAGACTAATTTTTTTTCGGATGGACAACACAATTTTGGGGCCTATCTATGGTATAATATGAGCTCATCTGTAATGACTTCAATTTTTTTATTGCCATATATGTATGTATTTTTCAAATATTTAAAACTTGATACCTACATTGCACACCCAAGAATCTATAAAAGAATTTAAGTATTTCATTATTAAATGAATAATCTAAAAAAGATATTAGTTAAACAATTTAAAACGTTCTATTACTTTTATACCTTTCTCGGTTATAGAATAATCCTAGCTATAGTTTTGAGTATACTAGTAGGTGCGATGGATGGATTCGGCTTGTCTATGTTTCTGCCATTACTCCAAATGGCCGGTGGAGAAGAACAGGTTGATCCAGAGGCTATGGGAAATCTTGACTTTTTAGTTGAGGGGATTAAATCTATCGGGTTTGAATTGAATTTGGTAATAGTCTTAACCTTTATGCTGTTATTTTTTATCCTCAAAGGCATTTCAGTCTTCATAACATCTTCTTATAAAGTCTATTTACAGCAGCGTTTTATTAAGACACTAAGACTTAATATGATTAATGCTCTAAATAATATCCAGTTCAAGGTATTTATGACCTCAGAAGCAGGACGTATTCAAAATACCTTAAGTGGTGAAATTGAGCAAATATCAAAAGGTTATAATTTTTATTTAAAAGCTTTTCAGGAAGGTGTGATGGTAGCAGTCTACATGAGTTTTGCATTTTTTGTAGATTTTCAATTTGCACTTTTAGTAACAATCGGTGGGGCTTTAACTAATTTACTTTATGCTTCACTCTATAAAAAAACAAAAGGAGCTTCTAGAAAATTTACTAAAGATGCCAATAGTTATCAGGGACAAATAATCCAGCATGTTGCTAATTTTAAGTATCTTAGAGCTACAGGTCTTGTTGAAAATTATGCAAAAAAGTTAAGAAAAAGCATCACAAACATAGAATTAAGTCGCCGAAAGATCGGAATTTTGAACTCCATAATGGGTGCTGCACGAGAACCTATGTTGATTATAGTTATTATTGTTGTGATACTTATTCAGGTAAAACTTTTAGATGGAGCATTAGGAGGAATTTTAATTAGCTTGATATTTTTTTACAGAGCCCTAAGTTCCGTAACTTCATTACAAACCTCCTGGAATAAATATTTAAGTACCACCGGATCATTTGAAAATCTTCAAGATTTGCAAAAAAAATTCGACAAATCTCAGGCTCCGATAAAAAACGAAAAACTAAAAAATTTTCCCATATATTTGACTCTAAAAGATGTAGATTTTTACTACGGAGAGACTCAGGTTTTAAAGCAAATCAATTTAAACATCTCACCAAAAAAAACTATCGCCTTTGTTGGTGAAAGTGGTAGTGGTAAGACTACTCTGGTGAATATTTTATCTGGTTTATTACCGCCTGATAAGGGAAGCTTTAGCATTGGAGAAAACAATGCTGATAAAATTGATCTGGTAAGTTATCAAAAACATATTGGCTATATCGCACAAGAACCCGTAATTTTTAGTGACAGTATCTTTAATAATGTCACATTTTGGTCAAAACCAACCGAAGTCAATTTAATGAGATTCTGGAAAGCTATAGCTCAGGCCTCTCTAAATACATTTATTGATGACCTGGAGGCCAAAGAGAACACTCAATTGGGTAACAGTGGCATTAATCTTAGTGGTGGTCAACGCCAGCGTATCGCCATCGCACGAGAATTGTTTAAAGATGTAGAGATTTTGATCATGGATGAGGCTACTTCGGCATTAGACAGCGAAACTGAAAGAAGTATACAAGAAAGTATCGATGCTTTAAAAGGTCAATATACTATACTTGTAGTGGCGCATAGATTATCTACTATAAAGAATGCAGACCAAATAGTGTTTATGAAAAAAGGAAGGATTGATGGTGCTGGTTCATTTGAGGATTTATTAAATCAAAAAAAAGAATTTAAGCGAATGGTGCAATATCAAAATATTTAACTTTAATGAGATATAAATTATACACCAAAAAAATAATTAATTTTTTTAAAAAGATTTTTTTTAAACAAAGTGTAAATAATAGAAGAAAAATTAAGAAGCAAATCAAGCTTACCTTTGACATGTTTTTAAATAATAGCTTTGATGAAAAAACCTTATTTAATAAATTAGAGGCTATTAACAATGAATACAAAATAAATTTTATAGAATTAAAAACTTTTTACATTTCGCTAATCAATCAGCTAACAGAAAAAAATAATCATAATCAAAAATCCATAGCAATTCCCACAAATAAAGTAAATTCGGAGAATATATTGTTTATCTACAATCTGGCGACTAGTTATGGATGCTTCGAGCTAGCGCATGTGATTAGAAATTATTACAAAGAACAAATATCTAAAAATGATAGAAAAAAATATATAGGTAAGTTATTTGAAAATGCACGATACGATGAAATTTTAAAAGTTATTCCAAATTTAGAAAAACCACATTCTTCTCTAATAAAAAAGATTTACAATACATTTTTCGTGAATACTTTCGACGTTAATTACAATCACGAAAAAGACATTCTTTTTTCTGATTATATAAAAGACAAAAGAATTGCAATTGTGGGTCCTGCAAAAACTGAAAATTTAGATGGTCAAGAAATAGATGAATTTGATATTGTAGTAAGATTTAACCAAAGAAATAAGAATGGCCTTAGCCATGATATAAAAGGTATAAAATGCGATATTTCTTATTTCAATTTAGAACACATCAATAGTTTAATCGACTCTGGTTTGTCAGACTGGCATAAAGAAACAAATTGGTTAATTGTAAATTCTGACGCAACTGAAAGGAAATTAAGCCTACTTTTTAAAGCCAAATCAATACCCGTAAAAATTAGGGCAAGAAATGAAGGTTTTAATGAATTATCTATCAATACTGGTTACACCGCACTTCAAAAGGCAACAATTGATTTACTTCAGTATAACCCAAAACAAATTAAAGTATTTCATGCTGATTTTATGATAACCACAAACAGGTATTCTGGGTATAAACCAAAATCCTGGAGCGATGACATGAAAGCAAACTTTTTAAACATTTGCTACTACAGTCATGATCCCCTGACTCAGTTTCTATTAATGCAAAATTACTACAATTTAGGAAGAATTTCGGGAGACAGAAAATTTGAAGAAGTTATAAACTTAAGTGCTGAAGAATATATGTTAAGATTAGAAAAAATTTATAAATAACTTTATTATCATGAAATTATTAGACTGTACATTACGAGATGGAGGCTACTATACAAACTGGGACTTTGATAAAGAAATAGTAAATACTTATTTGGAAAGTTGCAACGTGCTACCTATAGATTACTTAGAAGTTGGTTATCGTTCTCAATCAATGTCAAATTATTTAGGAGAATATTTTTATTGTCCTATTGATACACTTAAATTCTTAAAAAGAGTGAGTCAGAAAAAGCTCGTCATTATTCTAAATGAAAAGGATGTCAGGGCAAATCAGGCTGAAAAATTATTGAAGCCTATTCAAGACTATGTGAGCATGGTAAGAATCGCAATAGATCCTAAAAACTTTGAAAGAGCACTCAAGTTGGCCAAAGAAGTGAAAAAACTAGGTTTTGAAGTAGCATTTAATGTCATGTATATGTCCACGTGGTCTGAGAATAAAGACTTCTTAGACCTTATTTCTAAGGTTGATGGAATTGCTGATTATTTTTATATGGTAGATTCTTTTGGGGGCGTATATCCTCAAGACGTAAGAGACACCATAAAACTAGTGAGATCAAAAACAAATGTAAAACTTGGTTTCCATGGTCATAATAATCTCGAAATGGCATTAGCTAATACACTAGTGGCAATAGATGAGGGTGTAGATATAGTCGATGCCACTATTACAGGTATGGGAAGAGGAGCAGGTAATTTAAAGACAGAATTGTTATTAACAGTTCTTAATTCCAAAGGGATATTAGATTTTCCATACAACGAATTGAGTAAAACAGTTGATGATTTTACAGAGTTGCAAAAACACTACGAATGGGGAACCAATTTACCTTATATGGTTTCCGGCGCAAACTCTCTGCCTCAAAAACAAGTTATGGAATGGGTAAGCAAGCGTTATTTTTCATTCAATAGCATCATTAGAGCCTTAACCAATCAATCTAAAGGTGTTGATGACAACAAGAATTTACCGAGCGTTGTTTTTGACAAAAAAAATACCTACCAAGCTGCAATGATTGTTGGAGGTGGTCCAACCGCTGTAAAGTATTCGGATGCTATAGACCAATTTTTGATTAAAAATCCAGAAACAGTCGTTATACACGCCAGTTCCAGAAATGCAATGTGTTTTACAAAAGTTTCAAACGACCAATTTTTTTGCCTTGTAGGAAATGAAGGTCATCGATTAGAAGAGGTATTTGGAGATATTAGCAATGTCAAAGGAAAATGTATTTTGCCACCCTATCCAAGAAAAATGGGAACCTATATTCCTAAGAAGTTAGAAAAAAATGCCTACGAATTAAAAGAGGTAAGCTTTACGGATACTCTTAAAGATACTCATACATCGATAGCACTGGAAACAGCTAGAGAACTCGGTGTAAACAAAATTTATTTAGTTGGCTATGACGGATATGCAGAGGCTAAAATGGGTCAGAAGGAACAGGAACTTTTTGCAGAAAATGAATTTTTATTTGAGAAAGCAAAGGACAAAGGACATGAACTTATAAGTTTGACATTAACCAGTTATACGGGTTTAAAAAAAGATTCAATTTTTGCCAGAATATAATTCTTATAATACTGAACATGATTAAAATAATATGAATCTTTACTTAGTTACAGGAGCAGCTGGATTTATTGGAGCTCAAGTTGCTAAAAAATTGATAAACAAAGGGAACAAGGTTGTCACTGTTGACAACCTTTCAACCGGTTCAAAAGAAAATCTTCCTAGAGATATAAGATTTTATGAGGGGGATTGTCAGGATCAGGAAATTATCAATCAACTAAAGGCGTATCAGTTTGAAGCTATATATCACATCGCTGGTCAAAGTTCGGGAGAGATTAGTTTTGAAAACCCAGTTTATGATTTGCAAACCAATGCACAATCTACACTACAGCTCTTAGATCTAGCAAGACATACAGGTTGTAAAAAATTTATTTATGCCTCTACCATGTCTGTTTACGGTGATACTGAAAATTTACCGGTAACAGAAAATCTTAAACCAAATCCAAAATCTTTTTATGGGATCGGTAAGTTAGCGAGTGAGCATTATTTAAAAATCTATGCTGATCAGTTTGGAATGTCTACATCAGCATTGCGATTGTTTAATGTATTTGGACCAGGACAAAATTTTACTAACATGAAACAAGGCATGGTTAGCATATTTTTGGCTCAGGCTTTTCAAAACGGACATATTCATATTAAGGGTTCAGCTGATCGATTTAGGGATTTTATATATATTGATGATGTAGTTCATGCATTTCTTAAAACAGAAGATATCATGAAACCGGGCGAATACCATAACTTTAATGTTTGTAGCGGTATTAAAACAAAAGTTGGAGAGCTTGTGAATATCTTAATAAATCATCTTGAAAAAGATATTTCAACACAATTTGAAGGAAGCACTCCCGGTGATCAATTTGGTATTTACGGCAACCCTGAGAGAATGCATAAGATAATAGGAAACTGGAAGAAAACGGACTTTAGGGATGGTATCAAAGCCTTTGTAGAAAGTGTCAAATAACATAAACTTAATTAAATGAAATCTATTATAGTTATTCCTGCTAGAATGCAATCCTCCCGTTTACCTGGTAAGCCGTTAATTGATATTCTAGGACAAAGCCTAATTCAGAGAACATATAAACAATGTATTAAGGCTTTTCCCAAAGAAAGAGTATTAGTAGCTACAGATGACGAGGATATTCAGAGTCATTGTCAGGAATTTGATATGCAAGTGGTAATGACATCAAAAAATTGTCTAACCGGCACCGATAGGGTGGCTGAGGTCGCTGAAAAAATAGAAGCTGATTATTACATAAATGTTCAGGGAGATGAACCGTTGATGAATCCTCAGGATATTTTAGATACAGAAAAAGCCATTCATAAGCACAAGGGAGAAGTCATTAATGGCTATGCTGAGGTCCTAGAAGAAGAATTATACAGTAGTTTAACAATTCCCAAATTAGTATTTAGACCCGACGGAAGATTGCTGTATATGTCCAGAAACCCAATTCCTGGGAATAAAGAAGGAAAATTTGTAAAATCCTGGCGGCAGATTTGTGTTTATGCCTATCCAAAATCTGCTCTAAAAGACTTTGTAAGCTATGGTAGAAAAACTCCTTTGGAAGCTATGGAGGATTTAGAGATATTACGCTTTTTAGAATTGGGCTATGAGGTACGAATGATCCCTTTATCTGCTGACTCAATTGCTGTAGATGTCCCTGAGGA
>Ga0207419_1001627_pt1 | contig 16317 bp, 16 predicted proteins | sample ElkSloMetagenome_4_FD_184723 | JGI IMG/M metagenome (GOLD analysis project Ga0207419, IMG submission 184723) | Hot spring microbial communities from Elkhorn Slough, Monterey Bay, USA - MD2A (version 2) | ecosystem: Environmental > Aquatic > Marine > Intertidal zone > Estuary: Microbial mat ...
CAAGTTTACAATTCAGCAGGGTTGTTTTACACGATTCTGAACAATGAAAATCAGGGTAGGTAGTGCAATCTTTGAATAGGTTGTTCTAAATTGAGAACGGGTGGGCGATGAACCCACCCCAACACAATTAAGCCCCAACCGATTCTTTAGCGGCGTACATCACCTCTAACGTAATCTCAGATAAACCCCGTTCACGGGCAAATTTCTCGGTATTTCGCTTCACTTTACCCCGAACAAACCCCGGAACTTTGTTTAATTCCGCTTTCGCATCTTTCGCCCAATTCAAATCAGATTCCGCCGAAATTCCCTTGTGAATCACTTCTTTGGTATCATGTCCGCCAAAGATTTCTAACAGGTGATCTTCCATTCCCAACGTAAAGGAATTATAGACCAAATCAACCACTTGATTCGCGCCTTCATAGCCCACAAACGGACGATAACCAACCGGGAAGTTTTGAATGTGAATGGGCGCCGCAATTACCCCACAAGGAATATTTAAACGCTTCCCAACATGACGTTCCATTTGGGTTCCAAAAATTGCTGAAGGTTCCAACCGGGCGATCGCATCTCCGATCTCACCATTATCCTCGCTAATCAGAATTTCATCGCAATATTCACCCACTTGTTCTCTGAACCATTCCGCGTCATATTTACAGTAGGTTCCGGCTAATACCACCTTAATTCCCATTTCTCGCGCTAGAATTTTAGTTAAAGCTGCGGCGTGAGTATTATCCCCAAATACAACGGCTTTTTTACCCGTTAAATTCTGACAGTCAATGGAACGAGAAAACCAAGCCGCCTGAGAAACAAACCGAGTTTGATTGTCAATATAGTCTTCATAATTTACATTCGCCCCCTGTTCATTTAATACCTTTTGAATCATCCGAATACAACGGGCTGTTTCTACAATTCCCATCGGTGTAATATCAATATAAGGCATGGCGAATTGTTCTTGTAAATATTTCGCCGCCATCACACCGACTTCCCGGTAAGGCACCAAATTAAACCAAGCCCGAGGTAAGTTTTTCAGGTTATGAACAGAAGCCCCTTCTGGGATAACTTCATTCACTTCAATTCCTAAATCTGCCATTAACCGTTTTAACTCGGTACAGTCGTGGTTATTGTGAAAACCGAGGGTGGTCATTCCAAAAATATTAACTGAAGGTTTTTCGGTTTTTCCTTCAGGAATTTCGCCTTTTTTCTGGGCTTTTTTGAGATAATATTCAACGATTTGATGTAACGTGCGATCGGCAGCTTGTAGTTCATTAGCGCGATAATGATTGACATCCGCGAGCATTACATCGCCTTTAGAATCAATTTGAGCGCGTTCTACAAAATTGTTTAAATCTTCTTGTAAAATACTAGAAGTACAAGTCGGAGTCAAAACAATTAAATCTGGTTTTTCTTCTTTATCCTTGCGAATAATATTATCAACGACTTTTTCTTGAGAACCCCGTGCTAAAACGTTGCGATCAACAACACTCGTCGTTACTGGGGTATAGTTCCGTTCTCGTTCAAGCATCGAACGCATGACGTTAAAATAGTCATCTCCGAGAGGCGCGTGCATAATAGCATGAACATTTTTAAAAGAACTGGCAATGCGAAGAGTACCAATGTGAGCGGGGCCTGCATACATCCAGTAAGCCAATTTCATAAAATTTTTCTCCGTGTTTGTGTGATTTGAGAATAGCCTGTTGTGATTTTCTCAAATATTCTGCTCATTAAAGTCGAGAATCATAAAACTTTAAATTTCCCCTTTGATGACAGGTTGATTTGTACTCACCGATTCAGTGTGCCACTAAAGCAATCCTTTTATTGTTTAATGACAAAAATCTTAATCTTCGACTCAATTCTGTAAACTTAAGTATCATAATCGATACAAAACGAAAAATAAGCTAAAAATTTTAAAATTTCGGGAGTTTCGTAGAAACTATAATTTTTTATGTCATCTCAAGATCAAGTTTTCTAATTTGTTATTCTAGAAATTACATATTTCTTAAAAATTAATCATGAAAACTAAAACCGATTGGGATAATTTAGCGGCTGCTTCTGAATATCAGACGGCGATTGAAATTCAAAAACGATTACAGGAGGAAAAGTTGATGGAAGCAGACGTTGGTTTAGGGGTTTTGATTGAATCTATGGGAAAATCCAAGAAATTAGCATTAAAAAGCCAACTGATTCGATTAATGAGCTATGTGATTAAATGGAAATGTAAACCCCAACGCCGTTCACCAACTTGGGCGGTGACTATTTTATCTACTCGTAATGAAATTGAAGATATTCAAGAAGAAATTCCCAGTTTAAATCGAGACTATATAGAATTTATTTGGGAGCAATGCTTTCATAAAGCCGCAAAACAAGCTGAAGTTGAAATTGGGAAAAAATGTGGTTTAGATTCACTCTCTTGGGAAGAAGTGTTTGAACGTGAGTACAGTTTATTTTACCTGTATGAGAATTGATTGCGAACTGAGTTCATTATTCATACTAATTGTTTGACGATGAACGCTCTGATGTTAAAATCCAATTTAATAAAATCGGATTTACTAATTCTGGGGCTTCATCTTGCGGACAATGACCGACTCCTTCTAAGGGAATAAATTCTTTTACCGCGTCAAACTTTCCATATTCACGACCGAGTTCTATCGGTTCCCACGGATCATCCGTTCCCCATAACATAATCGCTGGACAGGGTAAAATCGGCAATAAATCTTCAGGTAAAGGCCCTTGAGAATAGCTCGTAAACGCTACAAAGACATCTACTGCGCCTTGATCCTGTGCTGGAACTAATAACATTTCTACCAATTCATCTGTTACCGCCTCGGGTCGTTTGTAGGCTTGTAATAGAATTCTTTTGACTGTTCGAGGAGTCGCTAACTGTTTAAAAAATAACTGACTTACCCATTTTAGACCCAGAACTTTTTGAGCAATACCCGCCCCAAAACTCCGATACCAGGGAATTTCTGATCGTTTACGTTCATGGAGAAGTCGGAGTGAACAGTTGAGTAAAGCGACTTCTATCACAAGTTCAGGATAATCAACCGCAGCCTGCATCACCGCAATACAACCAATCGAATTTCCGACTAAAAAAGCCGGAGTTCCAACCACTTCTCGACAAAAATCAGCAATTTGTTCAGCCCAAATTTCAAAGGTATAAGAGAGTTCTGGAGTCGGAATGGGTTTTGCTGAACCGCCAAACCCCAGCAAATCGATCGCAAAAACACGACAACTCGCCGCCAGTTCGGGGATATTTTTACGCCAATGTCCCCACGAAGCACCGAAGCCATGCACCAAAATTACCGCAGGGCCAGTGCTTCCTTCCGTGTAGTAACAAATCGGAAAGCCTTTCCACGTCCAAGTTTGCGGTTGAGACAACGTTGAGAGCATCATCAGGACTTAATTGCAGACAAAGGGACAAATAGTAAACCTTCTTTATTATTCCACAAAATTATTCCACAGATTGCTTTGATCAGGTTTGCTTATCATAATTGTGAGTATAAATAAGACTAAATCTATTGATTAGGTTTCATTAATTCACGGATATCTGAACCCAAAATTGATGATCTTAAAGTGCAGAATTCACAAAAACATAAGCATAACTCATCTGACACCTTTGCTTAACCCTAACTGATTTACAAAACTTTTACAATAGTTAGAAAATTTTTGTCGATTGCTTTACCCATTTCTCGATAAATGTTTGTATATTAGTAAATAGAGAACAGAAAAAAGCAAAGTTGAGTTCATTTTAAACAGTTAGAGATAGCCATGAATAACACAGCCATCAACAACACAGCCTACAATAATACAACGGTTAATCATCAAGTTACACGTTTGTTGAATCCTCTGCGTCAATGGCTTGACAGCTTAGAAATTCAAAATCAAAAATTAGCTTTACTTCTCTATAAAGCAATTCCTGCTCAATGTCCGTTTGAACGAGAATTCAAAATTGCAGGTCGGACTTTTCTGAAAATTCCGCCGTTATGCAAACTCAATCCTCTTTACGATCAAGTTGTGGGTTTGCGGTTTCGGGCGATGTGTTATTTAGTCGATGAATGTGGAATGAGCATCTAAGTTTTGCTCTGGAAACCGTGAGATCAATTCTGATTCCATCGATTGAGTTAGATTGAGAACAAAAACAAAGATTAGAAAGTTGAATAGACGCGATTAGGGAAGTTTAATTCGGAGTGGATCATCAATTTCACTATTATACTTAAGGTGAGTCAAGATTTAGAGGCGATAAAAATCAGCTTCATTACCCTTTTTTACTTTTTTGTCTAACGACAGATGGCAGCGAGCGCAAATTCTGCTATTTTAAGAAGGATGTTGAGTTCATGCTTGAAATTATGTCATTAGAACTTAAAGTCCCGAGTATGGTTTGTAATGGCTGTGTAGACACTGTTACCAAAGCGATCAAAGGTTTAGATTCAGACGCAAAAGTGGAAATTGATTTGTCCACGAAAATGGTCAAGGTGGATGGGAAACCCACGGACGACTCTATTAAAGAAGCAATTACCTCAGCGGGTCATACGGTAGAAAGTTAAATTGTCTCTAACCGCGACATAGGTTGACAACGTGCTGATTTTTCTGAAAACCGATGACATCATCCACTCCCCCCCAACTTCCGATCCCTTCCCATTTTGATGCAAACAAGGTTGGGGAGGTTTGGCGTGTCCCCTACCAACAACGGGCTTCAGAGGCTCAAAACTGGGCTAAACAGCATCAAATTCAACCCGCAGCGACCGATGAAATGCAGGTCTGTTTGCTGTTAATTGATGTACAAAATACTTTTTGTCTTCCCGATTTTGAATTATTTGTTGGCGGAAAATCGGGTCAAGCCGCAGTCGAAGATAATACCCGTTTATGTGAGTTTATTTATCGCAATTTAGGAAAGATTAGCAAAATTGTCGCCACCCTCGATACTCACAGCGCAATGCAGATTTTTCACCCGATTTTTTGGGTCAATGAAAAAGGAGAACATCCTCAACCTGCGGTGACATTAATTCAGTTTGAAGAAGTCAAAAATGGTGTTTGGAAAGTGAATCCGGCAATTGCGGACAGTTTAGCAGACGGAGATTATCAAACCCTAGAAAAACACGCCCTTCACTATACCCAACAATTGAGTGATGGCGGTCGATTTCCCCTCACGGTTTGGCCTTATCATTCGATGTTAGGGGGGATTGGTCATGCGTTAGTTTCCGCAGTCGAAGAAGCGGTTTTTTTTCATACCGTTTCCCGCCAAAGTCAAGTTGATTTTGAACTCAAAGGTGATCATCCTCTAACCGAGAATTATTCAGTCTTTAAACCCGAAGTTTTAGATACCTTTGGAGGTCGTTCTATTGCTCAGAAAAATGATCGTTTAATCCAAAATATATTAGACTTTGATCGGGTGATTGTCGCCGGACAAGCCCAAAGTCATTGTGTGGCGTGGACAGTAGAAGATTTACTAACAGAAATACAACAACGAGATCCCAATCTCGCCCAGAAAATTTATCTGTTAGAAGATTGTACCTCGCCAGTCGTTGTACCGGGAATTGTTGATTATACCGAACAAGCCAAAACTGCTTTTAAACGGTTTGCAGAAGCGGGAATGAATCGAGTTAAATCAACAGAAATATCATCATGGTGGTGATTAATTTCACCGAGAGTTTAAAGATCAAAACTTCTAGATTCCCTGCGGTTCAGTCTCCAATTGCTCAGGAATTTCTTCCGGTAGCTGTTCCTCTTTTTGGACTTCAGGTTCAACCTCTGGAGGTGAATTTAAAAGCGGAATTCGAGGTAAACTATTCGGGAGATTATTCAACGTTGCAGAAACCAAAGCATAGCCCAAATAAGCAGGTAAAACAATAGCCGTTAAAAAAGCGATCGCCGCTAACCAAGAGGTAAAATCAAGAGAAGATCCATAATGAGTTCGATAAGGATCAAACCGAGGTAATTCGTCACTATTTTGATCATGATCGTGATCGCGTAAATTTGTAGGACGTTTAAAACGAACTCTGCGATCATCCAATTTTTCCAACATCATCCAACCCACTTCTGCTTCTTCTTCACACAGTTTATGAAAAATAGCCGGATTACGAAATAAGTCACGATTGGCTCGTACTATTTTATATTCACATTCTGCTAAAGCAGGATCATCAATCTGGTTTTGATCAGAATGACCGTTAGGTTGCAACGGTTTGGATGCTTTTGTATTAGCGGATTCGTAAGGTGTCAAGGTTTCCTCCTCCTCAATTTGTTGCTTTAACGTTTTTTGTTCCGAGTAGATCCAACTGCTCATTAAAACGGCTTGAAAACCCAAACTACTCACCAGTAAGCTCAGAAATAAAACTTCGATCATAGGATTGGATTGTTAATCATCATTTTTGTTTCTGAGTCAAAAAGGAATGATTGATAACATTAATTTCTATTCATTATCTGAATCAAAAGGGGATCAGAGATAACCTTCAATTAAATAATCTGAGCCGATAGAATAGAGGCGAACTCGTTCTAAAGTGAGGGCTTGATTCATCTGAGTTAAACCCAAATCTCCCACTGGAGAGGGAGCCGTTTTTCCTCCAATTATCTTAGGCGCAATAAACGCCCAAATTTTTTGAATTGCCCCCTCTGCGATCGCGCTCGCGGCGAGTGTCCCTCCACATTCCCACAACACGCTTAAAAATTGACGTTCATATAAATGAGTCATCACAGTTTTCGGCGTTAAAGGAGATAGAACAACCACTTCAACTCCTTTTTTCTGTAACTGTTCTTGACAATCGGGATCAGCATCCTTTGTTGTGAAAACTAAAGTGTTTGCTTCTTTAATATCCCATAAATTCGCTTCTAGAGGGAGATCCAACTTGCGACTCATCACCACTCGTAGAGGGTTGGGTTTACCCTGATTATGAGTGGTTAAATGAGGATTATCTCGGCGCACCGTATTTCCGCCCACAATCACCGCATCACAAGCCACCCGTAATTGATGAACCTGTTGTCGTGCCGTGGGACTGGTAATCCAAGCACTATGACCTGTTGTAGTGGCAATTTTGCCATCAAGAGTCATCGCATACTTGAAAATACCCAGGGGTTGATGGTGCAGAATACGATGAATAAATCCTTCATTTAACTGTTGACAAGCCTCCTGTTCTACACCCACAATCACCTCAATTCCAGCTTGTTTTAATCGTTCAACTCCCTGACCTGCAACTAAAGGATTGGGATCAATCATTCCCACCACAACTTTAGCCACCTTCGCCTTTATTAAAGCTTCAGTACAGGGAGGTGTTCTTCCGTAATGATTGCAAGGTTCGAGGTTTACATAAACTGTCGCGCCTTTCGCCTGTTCTCCGGCGTCTCGCAATGCAAACACTTCAGCATGAGGTTGACCTGCTCCCGGATGAAATCCCTCTCCGACAATATTATAATCATCTTGAACAACAACAGACCCCACTAATGGATTGGGTGCCGTTTTTCCTAACGCCTGACGCGCCAATTCCAGACACCGAAGCATCATCTGGCGATCAAATTCTGGGGGTATCGGGGAAGCGTTCAAGGGGGTCATCGGTTCGTTTACAAGAATTTTTAATTAGAGTGTAGCGAATTCCTCGTCAAAATCGTCTATAACTTTAGTAAGTCACTTAATTTACTTTTTCCACGGCCATCGAGTCCCCATCTCTGTTAATGCTGAAAAAATCAGGTAAATCACCAAAATTCCCACACCTATTAAAAAAGGAATCAAATCATCAGGCATAATTAGATTAATAAAATTGGGTTAATCATCTCAAGATTAGTCTAGAAAAAATCAGGCATTGCTGGGGAAGTCGTCGTCGGAAACAAATACTCAGCAATTCGCAATGCTGAATCTGTACATTCGAGCCAACCCATTTGTTGTAACTGTCGAGGCCCTAATAATCCGGCATAAAGTGGTGCTAATGACCCAATTTTAAGCTGAAATTCTCCTCGACCTCCTCGCTTAACCTGTCCGCTTCCGGCAGCAACTTCTAACACAAAATTTCCTTCATTTTCCGTAAGCAAATCATCAATAACCGATAAATGTAATTCAGTTTCAAGATTCACTGGATAGGCAAAAGACTCCAACGCCGTCACTATATCAACAATTCGCAACATCCACTGTTCATAGTTTATGAGTTTGGCATGATGTTCGGCGAGTAGCATCAGTTGTGGTTCTACAGCACCTCCATACCATCGACATTTAGAAACTTGAGAAGCGTGACTCGCCAAAAACGAAAATAGACAATTTGTGGCATCCGAACTTAACGTTACCCAGTCGCGAATTTCTATAGATAAACTGCCGCGAACTCCTTTTTGCTGAAAAATAACATAACCTTGAGGTAAACTAGATGAACCGATCCAATATCCATACACTTCTTCACCTTCTGCGGTTTTAATAATATTTTTCCAAAAAAACGGATGCCGATCTAAACAACCATTCGTGTGATTAACTTGTTGGTTATACACATCAATTAATGCCTCTATTTCTAGACGCTTCATTCTCTCTAACTTTAATTTAGAGGGTCTAGATTTTAGCGTTGATAAGGGTAATTCCCATAAACATCGAGTTCCCCCATATTCATATCCAACTCGACGATAAAGCGATTTAACCGCAGGATAAAGCGTGGAAATTGCCACCTTTTCAGCGTGAAGTTCTTTGAGGGTTTCCCGCAACAACTCTAAAGCCATTCCTTGACCTCGATATTCGGGCGCTATCCCCACCGCAGACAGTCCCGCCATCGGAATACAACGACCTCCAAACCATTGACCCATCCGATAGATTGCCAGTCCTCCAGCTACTTTTTTGTTACGGCGAATTAAACGAAAATTATCTAATCCAATACTACTTCCATAGTCTTCCCATTCCGTCTGAGGAAAGCCAAAACATTGACAAAGTATTTTTCCTAAAAGTTGGCTTTCATCGTGATCACTAGCCACAGAAACTTCCCGCAAATTTTCCATAAAAAAGCATTCTAAAATAGCAGGTCAAAGTTAAACAGCAGAAGTGAATACTGTTCACTGAAAAGACTGTACCCAGAAAAAACACCAGACCTCACCTCTGGGTGTTGCTGGTGTATCAATATCAATCAGCATGATTGCAAATCGGCGGGGCGATTTTATTCTTTGCGTTTCCGATTAGCAATAGAAGCCTCCACTGGAAATCCCACAACTGGGATCACTTGATGCTGACGTTCGGCTTCGAGGTTTTTCAACTCTTGATAATCGACCCAGTGAATGCAATCGACAGGACAAGTCTCTATTGCTTCCTGAATCACTTCTTCGGGATCACCATCTTGCCGAAATACTCGACTTCGCCCATAATCAGGCTCCAAATAGAAGGTATTACGGGCAACATGGGCGCAGTGTTTGCAGCCAATACAAGTCGGTTCATCAACATAAACCCCCTTTTGCCGCAAGACACCCCCCAGCTCTGGCTCTAAGCCTGAACGCTCTGGCGCATCCCGCAAACCCCCTCCAAGTTCCGGTTCCAACCCCGAACGTTCTGGTGTTGGGTTAATCGACGATGCAGACCATTCAGACATTATGCACTCCAACGTTGGACAACGAGACGAATTGAACCGTCTTGATTTTGCTGTTGTTCAGCAATTTGAAAACCTTGTTTGTTGCTTTGGCTAACAACGGTTTGATAAGCATAGCGTTGAGTTACTTTGTTCACAAACAGTTGAACCGGGATGGGCTGCTGCCAAAATTGTAGGTCAGCAACTAATTCATATTCGCTGCCATTCCAGCAAAAGCCGATATCATATCCATTGTCTTGTTCAATGGTAATTTCAGCCGGACGAGTTTGACCTTGATAGCCTCGAACTTCTTTTGAACCGGATTTCCAATCAATTTCTAAATCAGATAAAGCCGCTTTTAAAGAAGTCAGATTGCGAATTTGTGTTTTGATTTGACTAAAGTGTGACATAGACGCTGATGTTGAACGAATTGAATGAATTCGTCGGTAAAGTTTACCAATTGCTAAAATTGACTTGGGCAGTCGCCGCTTGAGATTGATTCTGAGTTTGTGCAAAATATTCAGAAGTTGTCTCCTGATTTAGCACTACACCCAATTCAGCTTCAATGGCTTTTGTAACCTCCTCACAGGAAGCACCGACAATGCCAGTGACTTTTTCCTGGACTCGGCCATCGGGATAGATCACGAACTCTAAGGTTTCCATAGATTGAGCAGACTGCTACAAGAGTTGCGGGACGTTAATCTACACTGCTCGGGCAGTGCAACCGTTTTGGCGATCGCTTCATTATTTTAATGACTGCAACATCCCTACATCAATTTTGACGAATGGATCTAAAACGAGTCATTGCTTTACAAAACTTATTAATAACTGAAGCAATCTAATCATATGTTAAGTTTCGCGTACATTCAAGCGAGAGTCAAGGTAGTGAGGTATTAGTCTTCCTTGCGTTGTATTCCCAATGATCACCGATAATAAAAGATTGTCTGATCCAAAAATCATGTTATGAGTCAAAGACCAATGACCAATTTTACTTCATCTCCAATGCGGGTTGGTATACTCGGATTTGGAGGTTTAGGACAAGCCGCAACAGCCGTTTTAGCCCCCAAACAGGAAATGCTCTGGGTTGCAGCAGCAGATCAAAAAGGCTATGCTTATTCTCCGACAGGACTCAATCGCGATCGCTGTATTAGTGTCTACCGAGATCAAGGTTCTCTGGGTTATCTCGAACCCAACGGCACCCTCAGCAGCCAAAGCATCGAGGAATTAGTCAAAACAGCCGCTGGAGTTGATGGCTATTTTCTCGCCTTACCGAATTTACCTAACAGCTTCATGGCTTCTGTAGCGCGTCAATTTATCGAACTGGGTTGGCGAGGTGTATTGGTAGATGCCATCAAACGCACATCAGCCGTCGAACTATTACTCGAACTGCAAGACGAACTTAAACAAGCTGGAATCACCTACATGAGCGGTTGTGGTGCCACTCCGGGGCTATTAACCGCCGCCGCCGCTTTAGCCGCCCAAAGCTACACCGAAATTCACAGCGTTAATATTACCTTTGGTGTGGGAATTGCCAATTGGGAAGCCTATCGCGCCACAATTCGTGAAGATATTGCTCACCTAGACGGATATGATGTCGAACGCGCCCGAGCGATGAGTGATGCCGAAGTCGAAGCTTTACTAAATGAAACCAACGGTTTACTCAAACTCGAAAACATGGAACACGCCGATGATATCATGTTAGAATTAGCTGGAATTTGTAGCCGCGATCGCGTTACCGTTGGTGGAATTGTTGATACTCGCAACCCCAAAAAACCCCTGAGTACCAACGTCCAAATTACAGGCCGCACCTTTGAAGGAAAAATCTCCACCCATACCTTCACTTTGGGTGATGATACCAGCATGGCAGCTAATGTTTGTGGCCCTGCTTTTGGCTATCTTAAAGCCGGAATTCAGCTTCATAAACGGGGGATTTACGGTCTATTTACCGCAGCAGAAATTATGCCTCAATTTGTCCGTTAACCGACAATAATCGGGGAACAGGTAACAGGCAACAGGCAACAGGTAAAACTGGTCACTGCAAACTGAAAAAACTGTTTACTGTTCCCGATCTCCCCATTGTTTCCACTCGGGATAATGTTCAAGATCTAACACATCAAGTTCATCAATAGACTGATAATATGAAGGATCTACCGTTGTATCTAATGCCGGAATAACAAACGGTAAATTTGCACCTTGTAATCCTCTTTTAATGCGTTCAGGTGTTTCTGAAAAGAGTACAAACAAAGGATAAATCTTCTCAGCTTCTTGGGAATAAATATGGCTATAATGATGAGGCATCACCCATTCGTAGCCTTGATCTAAGCAAACTTGAGTCAGCCGCCAACGCATCAATAAGTCAGAAAAATCTTCATTGGGACGATGAATAAAGATAAAAATTTCCACCCCAATTTTGACTTTCCACTCTGGATCACACATAATAATCCCTAAATCACAGGGTAAACACATGGCTTGTCCGGGTGCAATACTAACTCCAGATTTTCCGGTATAAGAAACCCCATCTCGTAAACGGACAATCGGTAAAGGGATAGTAATTAAACTTTCATCTGGGCGACGCATACTCGGAATCATTTCCAAGTAAGTTCGATGCTGCTTTAATAGTGCGATCGCTGCTTCTGCATTACTATATTCAGCAAGCAGGGTTTCATAATGAGATTGTTGAACAGGCATCTTAATTTAAAGTAAAGGGCAGTCAAAAAGTAAGGTAAAGTTTGTTAAGAGATTAAGCTAATTTAAGATAAATCGATCATTTTTTATCTATTTTTTCTCTCAAATCAGCTTGTTTTTTTATCTCCTATTCTCATTTTAACTTATACACAATTACAATGAGAGTTGTCTAAACTTAAATTAGTTTTTTGAGATTTACAATGACTCGAATACTTTAAACATGGGCAAATACATAGATAGTAAAACCGACGCGACAATTCCACCCACAACCACAATCATCATTGGTTCTAATGCACTGGTTAAACCTTTTACAGCTTCTTCAACTTCTGTCTCATAAAACGCCCCAACTTTCATCAACATTTTATCGAGTTCCCCCGATTCTTCTCCAATGGCAATCATCTGAATTGCTAAGTTTGGGAAAACATTACCTTCTTGCAGGGCTAAACTAATTAAACCCCCCTGTTGAATTTCATTTCTGGCGTGTTCAATTGCATTGGCAATCGCTTGATTTCCCGCCACATCTCGCACAATTTCTAGGGAGTTCATAATCGGTACACCTGCACGAGTTAAACTTCCGAAAATCGTACAAAAACGAGCAACCGCAGACTTCTCAATCAGTGGCCCAAATAAAGGAAGTTTGAGAAAAATCTTATCCATCGCGAGGCGGCCAGCCGGGGTTTTATAAAAGGCTTGATACGCTAAAGAAAGTGCAAATAAACTCCCAATAACTATGGCTTGAGGAATTGGCGGCCAGGTTGTACAAAAGTCACTAATGCTCAACATAATGACCGTAAACATTGGCAGTTCAGTACCAATTTGTTCAAAAATCCCTGCAAAGGTTGGAAGGAGGAAAATTGTCATCGCAAAGAAAACGGCAAGGGCAATAAATAAAACCGTTTTCGGGTAAGACATGGCGGATTTAATTTCACTTTCGGTTTTGTGGTTTTTCTCCATCATCACCGCCAGACGTTCTAAAACTTCATCGAGTACACCCCCAACCTCTCCGGCTGAAACCATACTGATAAACAACATATCAAAGACCTCAGGAAACTTCCGCATCGATTCTGAGAGGGCATTTCCTTCTTCTACATCGGCTCGAATCGTGGTTAAAGCCCGTTTCAAACGAGCATTATCACATTGTTCTGATAACACGCTTAAACAACGAGCCATTGCAATTCCTGCGTTAAACATCGCCGCAAATTGACGGGCAAAAATCGCTAAATCTTTAACCGTAATCTGAGCGAGAGCAACGTTAATATCTTCTTCAATTTTTTTAATATCAAAACCTTGTTTTCTGGAGTGAGTTTTAAGTTTATTGGTGGTCATTGCTCCCCTTAAATACAACTTTTTTTTGAGCTAAATTCTGTTATAAATTGGGATTTAGGATTAGAAAATCGGCAATTATAAGGCTCAACTTTTGACCTGAACGGCTTCTAATCCTGATCCCGAGTTCTAAAATTAACGAGCTTTAGCTTTTTGTGCTGCTGCTTTCGGCGCAGGGCCGATTAAACGTTCAAGTTCTTCGGGTTTTGAACTCTTACCCATCGCGGCTTCCCAGCCCACTTTTCCTTCTTGAAACAGTTTAGCTAAAGCCATTTCCATTGTTTGCATTCCCAATTTTGCCCCCATTTGAATTTGAGAGTAAATTTGAGTGGTTTTTCCTTCCCGAATTAAGTTCCCCATCGCTGGAGTATTCAGCATAATTTCTACCGCCGCACAACGACCTCCGCTCAGAGTCGGAACGAGGTTTTGGCTACAAACTCCGACTAAAGACCCAGAAAGTTGCGCTCGAATTTGCGGTTGTTGAATTGGAGGAAATACATCCAACATCCGGTCTACTGTTGCAGAAGCAGAGTTTGTGTGTAGTGTTCCAAAAACTAAGTGACCTGTTTCTGCGGCGGAAATTGCCAAACCAATCGTATCTAAATCCCGCATTTCACCCACTAGAATAATATCTGGATCTTCCCGCAAAGCAGCTTTCAAAGCATTGGCAAAACTCTTGGTATCTTCGCCTTTTTGTCGTTGGTGAAACAAGCTTTTAATATTGGGAAAAACATATTCAATTGGGTCTTCAACAGTGAGAATATGTTCGCTACGGGTACGATTAATTAAATCCAATAACGCCGCCATTGTTGTCGTTTTACCCGAACCCGTTTGACCCGTGACTAAAACCATTCCCCGAGGTCTTTCAGTCATATCACGAATCGTTTGGGGAACTCCTAATTTATCCGCATTCGGAATTTTTGATGCTAACGCTCGTAAACAAGCCGCCCAACAGCCCCGTTCTCGATAAACATTCACCCGAAAACGAGCCAGTCCTTTTACCCCATAAGCGCAGTCGAGTTCCCATTCCTGTTCAAGTTGCTTGCGCTGCATATTATTCAGCATTTGGAAGATGAGAACTTGAACATCTTCAGGAGCAAAACATTCTCCAAACTGAGTTTGAGGGGTGAGTTTACCACTGATGCGGAAAAAAATTGGCGCACCTGCTTGGATGTGCATATCAGAGCCACCTTGTTCAATCAAGGACTCCATCACATCTTCAATCATCAAACCAGCCATAATATTGAATCCTCCAACTACAAAAAATATTGATAATTTAGATCAAGGCAATAGGCAATAGGTAAAATCTTCCCAACTTCCCATCTCCCCCTATCCCTACTCTAATCGGTAAAACGGGGCGTCATGCAATAGGGACAATCGAGCCATTCCGGTCTAAGTTCGGCGTGACACCCTTTACAAGTCAAGCCCTGCTTCCGTTTGGCCTTCAGTTCAGCTTCTAAACCCGAATCGGTGAATGTTACCCGTTCCACTTCTTCAAAGGTGGTATAGCCTTCACGGACAAGCTGTAAACTGTAAGACAGCAAGGTTTTCATTCCTTCTTCGACCGCGACTTCTTTAATTTGTTCAGTGGGTGCGCCTTGGGTAATTAAGGTTTGTAGACGTTCGGTGACTTTCAAAAATTCGTAAACCCCCACCCGGCCTTTGTATCCTAACCCCCCACATTTTTTACAGAGTTCTCCGCGTTCACTGAGACTTTTGCGTTGGTCGGCTGCGATGGTATTGGCCCGAAAGAACTCAACATTCAACTCTCGCGAAGCCGATAAGCCATACCGTCCGAGTTCTTCTGGGTGGGGAGTATAGGGAACCCGACATTCGCTACAAACGCGACGCATCAGACGTTGGGCGAGAATTCCCAGTAACGCCGCTGACACCATGAACGGTTCAACGCCCATTTCATCTAAACGAGCAATTGCGCCCGCCGCGTCGTTGGTGTGTAGGGTTGTTAAAACCAAGTGTCCAGTCAAAGCCGCTTCAATCGCCGTTTTCGCCGTTTCTAAATCTCGCGTTTCTCCGACTAGCAACACATCAGGGTCTTGTCGCAGGAAAGCCCGGAGAATATTGGCAAACGTTAAGTTTTTTTCACGAATCACCTGACATTGAGTAATCCCGGGTAGGGCGTATTCAATCGGGTCTTCGGCGGTACTGATGTTAATTTCGGGGTCGTTGCGTTCAGAGAGAATCGAGTACAACGAGGTTGATTTTCCCGAACCCGTTGGCCCTGTTACTAAGATTAATCCAAAAGGTCGGGCTGCGGTTTCCCGAACCATTGCTAAGGTTTCTTCATCGGTAATCATTTTGTCAAGTCCCAACTGAGTTGAGGAACTATCCAAAATCCGCAGTACAATTTTTTCACCGTAGCGGCTCGGTAAGCTATTGACCCGAAAGTCTACAGTTCGGCCTTTAAAGCGACGACGAATCCTGCCGTCTTGGGCTTGACGACGTTCAGCGATGTCTAATTCTGCGAGGATTTTAAAGCGAGAGGTAATCGCGGGAATGACTTTTTTCGGAAATTTGAAATATTCTTGCAAAACCCCATCTTTCCGCATCCGAATTCGCATCTCGTATTCTTGCGGTTCGACGTGAATATCAGAGACGCCTTCTGATAAGGCTTTGGCTAAGATCACGTTCACCGCTTTAATAACCGGGGCGGTTTCGGCTTGTTCGATTTCATCAGCTAAATCAGCACCACCGCCTTCATCGGTGACATCTTCTAAGTCCATCTCCTCAAAATCGCCGGAGGTGAACTGAAGTTTTTCGTCTTCTAGACGGGCGGCTGCGGCTT
>Ga0207419_1001628_pt1 | contig 16312 bp, 16 predicted proteins | sample ElkSloMetagenome_4_FD_184723 | JGI IMG/M metagenome (GOLD analysis project Ga0207419, IMG submission 184723) | Hot spring microbial communities from Elkhorn Slough, Monterey Bay, USA - MD2A (version 2) | ecosystem: Environmental > Aquatic > Marine > Intertidal zone > Estuary: Microbial mat ...
ATGAGAAATCCTGATTATTTCTCAATTATAATGATTTTTGGTGTTCAATACCAATGGGGTTTTTAATTAAACGTGTTAAAAACACTTGACTTTATGATTAAAAACCCATGGATACTGCATTGAAGGAGAAAATTCAGATTTTTTAATACGAGCCCTTATTCGTTTCTTGCTTTTAAATTTAAACTTGGATATAATGTCAAAATCATCATCCATAGAAGAGGATTCTTTTATGTGCTCAAGTGGTCGTTGATTTGATATATTAAGATTGGTGAAAATGGAAATTAAATTACCAGTCATAAATTCCTCTATGTTGACTAAGTCATGCGATGGATTAGCTTTAATTCTATATTTAGTTTGCTCCTTAATTAAAATTGTGGAAGCATCGTGGTTGGGATTAATATCTAAATAGAGTGGCAGCATATCATTTAAATGAATTACATAATTCTCCTTTAGTGATCTCTTTAAATAAGTTACTAGAATCATTAATGAAGTCATTTACATTTTGATTTTTGAAATTAAACTTAAAAAAGTCTAGATATAAAAGGTTTGATTTGAATGTTTCACTTTCTATTGGAAAAACCGAGAAAAACTCTTTGTTTATAGTTTCAGCCCAATAATAGAAATCACTCCAATAATAATTATCATCAGTGGTATTAAGAGTGAGTAACCCCGGACCAATTTGAACCAAAGGATACTGATTTTTTCCTTTACGAAATCTACGAACTGGATTATTAATTAATATATCAGTAGGCACTTCCGGGGGGGCTAATGATTCTCTTACAGGATAGGTCTCTTTAATAGTTGAGTATAAGTCACCAATTAGATATTGATATTTTGTCAAATCAGATTTTTACTTGATTTGCCAACTATTTCAAAAATCACTTCTAAAAGTGGTGCCATAGGCAGTTTACTCATTTTATTTTTATTCTTATTTTCATTCCAAAATTAGCAAAATATACTATGAACCGATAGTTTTTAGTTTAGGTAATGGTATCCAAAATATATTTTCGTGTTATCCAGCAGATGTAATAAATGGTTTGAGACTTGTTTTTGTGCTCGTAAAAATGTAATGAAAATGCTTATAACAACTACAACATTGCAGATCAATAATTTCTGGTTTAATTTGTTTAGTTTCAATTTATATAATCATGATTATTACCTAGTGAAATCTTTATACCCCCTCTCCCACTCCCACTATCTCCTCAAATAACTCCAACTGCACCGGCTTCAAATTGGCCTTTACTGCCGGCAGTGCCTTTTGCCGAAAGGCAGCTTTATCCACTTCAATAAATTCCATACCGGCTTCTTTCAGCTTGTCTTCGTAAATTTTCTGTTGCTCCAGGAATAGCCGGTCATGATACTGTTGCATTTCCTGGCCTGCTTCCAGTACTACTTTTTGTAAGTCTTCCGGCAATTTCTGAAACTGCTTCTCTCCAATCACCAGGTACACCCAGCCAATTACATGGTCGGTCAGGTTTATGTAATCCTGTACTTCGTAAAAAGCGGCGCTGTGGATCAATGAAAGCGGATTTTCCTGGGCCTGAATGGTGCCTTGTTGCAGGGCGGTAAAAACTTCTGAGAATGCCATTGGGGTAGCTTTGGCTCCCAGCGCCTGCCAGGTATCAATGAACAAGGGCACATTGGGTACTCGCAGGATCATGCCTTGCAGGTCTTCCGGATTTCTCACCGGATTATTAGTGGTAAGCTCACGCGCACCCCTTTGTAACCAGGCCACCGGCCGGAAGCCGACGCCTGTTATTTTTTCTTCAATTTTTTTGCCAATTGATCCGCTGGCTACTCTTTGCAGGTGTGTAGTATCGTCAATCATGTAAGGCACAGCTACCAGCGCCGCCTCATCTACATAATTTTGTAGCGTTTCGCCGGTAATGGTCATGTCCATGGTACCGGCCTGGATACCGGTCAGGTTATCAGTTTCGCTGCCCAGTTGCTCATTGGGGTACACTTTGATGGTGATTTTACCCTCCGACTTTTCACTGACCAATTCAGCAAAATGCAAAGCAGATTGGTGCCAAACATGCTCTTCATTGGCCAGGTGGCCCAACTTGAAGGTGAAGGTGCCATCTTCTTTTTTAGTATTACAAGCAACAAAAAGTGATATAAGAATTATTGAAATTGTTAAGCGCATAAGATTTGATTATTAATAGATAAAAGTAATAAAAAAAATTGACTGGAGGAAGAACTTAAGTTATGCGCACAAAAAAACCTTCCGGAAGAATTTTTCCGGAAGGCCAAAATATAAAATTTTATAATGCTATTTAAGATAGTTTTTTTATAATTGATTTTCAAGATCCTCGAAAAATGCTTCAAGATCAGTAGTGATGTCTTCGAAACCAGTATTGAAATAGGTCTCCATATCTGATTTTGATCCGTCACTGAATATGAGTCTTAGATCAATGTGAGTTTCATGAATTGTATAAGAGTGATCTACCCAATTTCCATTTTCATCAAAATAACCAGAGTCATAAGTTTCTTCTTTTTCCCAAGAATAAAATTCAGATTCTGCAATTTTTGATTTGCTGCTATTATAAAAAGCTACTAATTGAAAGTTATCGTTGTACAATTTTACTTCTTGATTTAAGGCTTCATCAGAATCATGATTCTCATCAGCTTCATCTGCGTAAATTTCATCTAGCCCCGTTTCAATGTTAGCTACATTTACATTACCTGCCAACGTTATATCCTTCAAACGGAAAAATGCGTTGGCAGTATTTACAACTCCTTCACCGTAATTTTCTTCATAAGCAGCTTCAGTAAATTGACCTTCTGCACCAGCGCCCATAGAAATTAAAATACTTCCTGATTTAGTAAGTGTATATTTGGCAGATGCTTGACTAAGCGTATTAGTCATATTCACTTCAAAGCTATATGGACTCATGGTTAAAGAAGTGTTCATACTGGTAGGTTCGCCGTTGTCATTGTAAGAAGCGTTGAAAGCATAAGCAAGTATATTTTCGTTCTGGTAAGTGACGTCAACCTTAACTTGCGTTGGTAAATCTCCCGTATAATCTTCTCCTAAAGGATTGGGGCCTGTAATACTCGTATAAGAATGAATTAAAATTTTTGCATCATTGGTAGTACCGGTACTTGTACCAGGGAATAAAAATTCAACCTTTTCTGAATTAGCAACAAAATCCCAAGTTTCCGTAGAAGTATTCCAGGTATAAGTACCTGCATATTCATCAAATAATTGCTGCAAAGAAGTAAATTCATCTTCCAAAGAGCGCATACTTGTAAACACATCGCCTACCGAGGCCTGCTCGTCAAATCCGGTAGTACTTTCAATAATTCTTCCGCCGGTTTGAGGTTCACTAATGGCAGTAAAATCGTTAAATGCCGATGTAACATCAATTACTGGCAAATCTTTCATTCCATCAAGATCGGTAAGCAGCTCCTGCCCGTTTTTCTCAAGTTCAGTTTTATTTTGCTCAACTGTAAGTTCTGAGAATTGATCCGGAATGTCAACATTACCTTCATCAATTGGATTTACCTCATCTTTAGAGCAAGAAAATAGTCCCAACCCAATTGAGGCTATCATGGCAAATAATAAAAACTTTTTCATAGTACAAATAAATTTAAATATTTTAATTGATTTTTTCTGACCCTGCAAATTTGAACATATAAGATATTTTATGAAAATTACTTCATTATCAAAAGGCATTCATGTATTTAAAATTAATCGAAAAACTTTCTTTTTATTTTGATTTAAATTGTAAAGCATTCATTTTCTATTCTTTAATTTCTAAAGAGCTACAAAACGCAATATATTTATCATGTAATATTCAAGATTTCTTATTAATAATCTGATTATTTTGCACAAATATGGGTAATAGCTTATCAATCCTATCTCTATTTTAAAATTAATTGGTAGTAACTTGCTCCATATCCTCCCCAAACACCAATAGCTCCTCCACTAACATTTGAAATAACTTCATTACCGGTGCTGCTAAACGGATTGCCTACAGTATAAATTTCTCTTTCAATGGTGCGCCAAAAATCAAAGTGAGCCTGATCTATACTACAAACTTTGACTCGCACCGTATCACCTTTTTTATAATAAACATCCTCAGTCACCTCATTTATGCTTTCCGAACCTCTCAGCAAAGAAAAGGTAAACTGTTTCCCGTTAAAAAATCGATCACCCGTGGCGGATAAATAAACCGGTACGTATTTTCTGTCTATTCCAATAAGCCTGGTAAAAGTACGATAGAAATTATCTTGATCCGGATCATCCTGAAAACGACCGTTAATAATTCCCAGGCTATCTTTGCCTTCTGCCAAGCTAAACCAAAGGCTATCAACTTCTGGCCGTTTTGGCAGGTATGTTGACGCCTGATAAATTTTGCCACCTGTTTCAATTTTCAAATCGTAGCTTTTACCTTCTTCTCCTCTAATTTCTGTACCTTGATAAATATAAGGTGGAAAGTAGTCTTCATTTAACTTCAGGGTTAATATTTCCTCTCGTTCACCATCAGAAACAGTTATTTTAGCTGTGGTCACTATCAGATCGCGTATACTGGTAGAGTCTATTTTGTCAAAATAAGCTGCACTGCGAGTAAGTAAAACCTGAGGATATTGTCCCTGCTCTATCCACCCTTCCACAACCAGCTTTTGCTGATAATCCTCTACAGTAAATTCGAGGGAATCGTTACAAGAAATGAAAATTATTAAATAAAAAAAAACCAGCAGTGAATATTTTTTAGTTTTCATAAATTAAAATTTTAATTGATAGGCTATGGATGGCAAAATGGGAAACAAAGAAACTTTTCGTGCATTTACTTCCAGGTAATAATCGTTGATATTTCCTTTGGTTTCAAAAAATATGTAGTATGGATTGCGACGATTATATACATTATAAATTGAAAAAACCCAACTTGACTGTAATCCATTGATAGGTTTTCCTTTCCAGGTAGCGGAAAAATCAAGTCGATGATAAGCAGGCATCCGAAAAGTGTTGCGTCCCTGGTATTCATTCACAATATTACCATCTATTATATATCTACCCACGGGCAAGGTAAGGGCATTGCCGGTGGCATAAGCAAAAACGGAAGACAAAGACCAGCGTTCATTAAGCTTGTAATTTCCTACTATTGATAAATTGTGTAACCTATCATATTTTGCCGGAAAAAAGCGACCCTGGTTTATATCAGAAAATGAGCGAATAGTTCGGCTCAAGGTGTAACTTACCCAGCCGGTAGCCTTGCCCTGTTTCTTTTTTACAAAAAGCTCAGCACCATAAGATTGCCCCTGACCAAAAATAAAATTGTCGTCAAAATTAAATCCCTTACTATAGCCCACAATTACCCCATCACGATACTCTATCTGGTTTTGCATGGTTTTGTAATAAGCCATTAAAGAGGTTTCCCAGGTATTATCATCCAGATTTTGAAAATAACCTAAAGAAAACTGATTGGCTGATTGAGGTTTTATAGCATTTGATGAGGGCACCCATATGTCAGTAGGCATGGAGATAGAAGAAATAGGAGCCATGTGTACATACTGAAAAGTTTTATCGTAGGCTGCTTTAATAGAGGCTGATTCATTGACAATGTACTTGATGGCCAACCGGGGTGCCAGGTTTTGATAACTGGCAATCACCTCATTTTTATCATAATTGAGGGTATCGGTTATTTGCAATGAAGGGTCGGTAACGTATTGCTGCAATGGGCCTAGCTGATGGTAAAGACTTAAACGTAAGCCCCCGGCAAAGGATATTTTGGAATTGAGTTTAAAATCATTGTACCAGTAAGCTGCCATTTCACGAGCAGGTAAATGCTCTTGCAAGGGAAAATCCAATTCAACATCTGACGCGTTGGCCCTTGTTTGGTTAGGTAAAAACTGATGCTGAATATATTCGGCCCCTATCTTCATTTGATGATCACCAAGCCGCCAGTCCAGATTTAATTTACCACCAATATCTTCTATTTCAGAGATGATATTGAAGTAATAGTCGCTAATATTAGCACCAAATTGCATGTTGTATTCACTTTTATAAGCTCGGGCAGTTAACAACATTTTTGAATTAAAATCGTGTTCCCATTGCAAACTTGTGATTTGATTTTGCCAGTTAATACTATTTTTTAAATTGGCAACCCCATTATAAGAAAAGTCATCTTTGCCCGAATAGTGACTTACGGATAAATTGTCCTTTTTAGAAATACGCCAATCGGCCCGCAAGTTAATATCATAAAAGAAATAATCAATTCCCGTGTTGAAAATAGTGTTATGTTTTGTTACTGCATCAGAAACCATGTCAATATAAGTACGCCTACCCGATACTATAAATGATAATTTATCTTTGATAATTGGTCCTTCTACCATTAAATTACCGGCAATCAAGCCCAGGCTGGCCTCACCTTGCAAGCTGCGAAAATTACCAGGCTGGCTTTTAACTTCCAAAACAGAAGAAAGTCGGCCACCATAACTTGTGGGCATTGCACCTTTGATCAGGTTGGCTTCTCGCACAATTGTATGATTAAAAAGAGAGAAAAAGCCGAACAAATGACCTATATTATAAATGGGAGCACCATCGAATAAAACTAAGTTTTGGTCTATTGCACCACCTCTTACAAATATACCGGTGTTGCCTTCACCCGAAGATTGTATGCCGGGTAGCAATTGTAATGATTTAACCAAATCAACTTCACCCAAAATGGCTGGCAGACTTTCCATTTCATCTTTTGAAAGAGACAACTGATCTACAGTTCTCAAAATATTTTCATTAACAGCCTTACCGCTAATTACAACTTCATCCGTTGTAAGGGATATTGGTTTCAATGCTACTTCAATGTTCGATTCACCATTTACGATAACATTTATTACCTGACTTTGATACCCAATGTAAGAAAAAGTCATTTGGTGATCACCCGCTGGTAGCCTCAATGTGAATGATCCATGTATGTCAGAGCTGGTTCCCCTCAATTCACTTTTAATATTCACACCAATTAAAGGTTCGCCGGTTGCATCATCCACAACCGTACCCTGCAGCACCTGAGCCCAGCTAGTTGAGCTAATTAATATAAATAGGAATGATAAAATTTTCATAAGTCCAAATTCGGCTGCATATTAATCAAAAAATCCAATGCTAACAATGTAAAAATGAACAAGATAATACATAATAAAGAGGTGTATCTAATTTGCGAAAAAAACAGGAAAAGATTTCATTTAGTATGTTGAGTTTAATTAAAATTGTAAAATAAAATCACCTATGAAAAATGAAAAAATCCTTTAATTATACTTTGGAAAATTATTTTCCATTACAGTTTTTTATCATTGGCGTATTAGGCTTGCTGGTAAGTGTCATAATGTTAACATCAGGAGACTGGCTGGTAAGTTTATTGATAGCACTACCCGCTTTTGGTTTTGCTACCATGGTATATGCTACTAAATTAGATTTTGAAAAACAAGAAATACATGACTTGATAAAGGTGGTGGGAATTACCATCAAAAGAGAAATTCATCCTTTTACCAAACCAGAAAAACTGTTGATAAAGCCGATCAATATGAGCCAGCGGCTTAACTCGAGGGGCAGTAGCACCACTGTTCGATTTGTGAAGTATAAAGGATTTTTGATTACCGATAGTGGTAATCATTTGCTGCTGGAATACAAGAATAAAAGAAAAGTAGAAAGAATAATGCAAAAATTAGCAAATAAGATGAATTTACCATTGGAGGAATATTAAGGAATTTTCACTCTATTTTACGGCAACTTATTTGGTATTCATCTGAACCTCCTATTTAAAATACGTACTTTGTCACTAACCATTAAAATTGCATTTTCTGCTGCAGGAAACTGCTTGCTTAAACCATATTTGGCCAAGGTTACTTTGCAAATTAATCTTTTTGCCTTAGCTCTCCTTGCGTAGCACTTCCAAGGGAGAACGGTGCAACACTTGCCGGGTATTAACCCAGCCTATGAAAACGGTAAGCCCCGTTACCAGCAACCAAATAAATAGCAATGACACAATATCAGGGAAAAACCTGATTTCAAATAAATAAACCGCCAGCAACCAGGCGCCAAGGTAAGCGAGTAATACTCCAGACAAACCTGCAAAAAGCCCCAACAAACTATACTCTACTAAAGTAATACCGATAATTTGTTTTTTCACAGCCCCTATAGTTCTCAGCAATACATTTTCTTTCAGGCGGGCATACTTGCTATTGATCACGGCTGCTGAAAGCACAAGCATGCCGGTGATAATGGTGAACAATGCCATAAACCGAATAACAAAAGCAATTTTATTGAAAACCTTATCCAGCGTATCCAATATCAGGTTCAGATCAATTAAAGAAACATTAGGAAAGGTTTGCACCAGCTGCTGTTGAAAAGTTGCTGCCTTTTGCTTTTCTTCTATCCTGGTAAGCAGCACGTAAAATTGTGGAGCATCCTGTAAAACACCCGGGGGGAACACCACCATGAAATTGGTCTGAATACGCTGCCAATCTACTTCTCTGGTACTTCCCAGATAAGTAGTGATGGGAATCCCCTGCACATCCCAAACTATTTCGTCTTCCAACTTTAAATTTAGGCTGTTGGTCATCTCTTGCGAAAGCGACACAAAAATGCTATCACCAGCTTGGGGTGCGGTATGCTGGTATTCACCTTTAAGCAGCTTTTCCGAGTTGATTAAGCTATCGCGGTAGGTAACGCGATATTCCCGGGTCAGGCGCCAGTTAGAAAGATCAGCAGCTGTATCGGCTTGCCAGGTTTCTATTGCTTTACCTTTTAGTGAGTCAATTCGCATGGTTACAATTGGCACCAGCTGCTGCACAGGCAACTCATACTGCTGCACCAGCTCCATCACATCAGCTTTCTGATAAGGTTGTATATCGAACAACACGGTATTGGTGCGTTCTCCGGAACCGGCAAACTCTACTTGTCCCAATAAGCTATTTTGAATCAAAGCCATGGTGGCAATTAAAAATGCGCCTAATCCGATCACGATCACCAATACTGCTGTTTGATTGTTGGGCCTAAACAAATTAGAAAAACCTTGCCGCCATACAAATGGAGCTTTTAGCTGCATAAGCTTTTTTACCACAGCTATTAGTATTTTGGATAATATATAAAGTAATGCAAATGTAATGGCCAGGCCCAGGTAAAATGCTGATGTTTTGGCTATATCCCGAATTTGAAGCCAGGTAAAAATCCAGGGAAAAACAATAATCGAGATGAGAATTATTAACCGGAATTTTGAAAATGGTCTTTTGCCAATGCCAATGCCACGCAATATTTCCAGTGGTGAAACAAAACGAATTCCATTGAGTGGCAAAGCAGAAAATAGCAATGAAATGATCATACCAGCGGCCATGCCTATTAGTACCGCGCTCCAGGAAATACTTACGGTAACATCGATCGGTAGAAAATCTTGCATGATCAGAGGTAAAAAATACTGAGTGATTAATCCGGCGAACACTCCCAGCAAACTTCCAACTAATCCTAACACCATCACCTGAGCGAAGAAAACATGAAATATCTGCCACTCACCGGCACCCACACAGCGTAATATGGCTGCAGTGTTTCTTTTTTCTTTTATGTATATGAATATAGAACTAGCCACACCAATACTACCCATGATCAGTGCTACGAAACTGAGTAAATTAAAATATTCGTACAGATTTTGAAACCCCCGGCTCAAATCTTCCTTTTCCTCTTCCACCGTATCCCATGAAATACCCGATTGATCACGCAGCGTTTGCAATTTCTCTTCTACGCTTTCCAAATACTGCTCATCCAGCTTGTAATAATAATTATACTCTACCCTGGAGCCAAACTGAATTAAGCCAGTTTCGTCCAATTTGCCGTAAGGCAGGTAAACGGATGGCGCTATGGTAGTGGTGAAATTGGCGCTTCCGGGAAACTGCAACACCACGGCCACGATGGGGTACGTGCCTTGACCCAGCTTGAGCGAATCACCCAATTGCGCCGAAAACTGCGTAGCCAGCGCTTCATCTATCATTACACCGCTTCCATTGCTAAATGCAGCCAAGTCAGAATTTTCAGTGGTTTCAATACTTCCGTAAAATGGAAAGGGACCTTGCAATGCAATTACTTGTACTAATCGTGAGCCGCCATTATTGGAAAAATACGCCATAGAAGCAAACCTTGCTCCTCTGGCTTGTGCCTCACTGAGACTATCGATAAAAACCAAGGCAGAATCGGAAAAGGCCACTTCATTATCGTCGTTCTCAACCACCAGGTCGGCGCCCACCAGCTCCTTTGCTTGTGAGTCTATGTCCTGTTTCAAGTTGTCATTGAAGCCATTGATAGCTACCAAACCGGCCACACCTATTACTATTGAAGAAATAAATAGGGCGAGCCTACCCAAGTTAAACTTGGCATCGTTCCAGGCCATTTTCCAGAGCCACCGCTGCCTAAGTGGTAGCTTCTTACTTCTTTTAATTTTAATGATATAATCCATGGACTAGGCAGTAAGCTTATCTTCTACTAATTTTCCACGCTGTAGCTTCAAGATTCGCCCGGTTTTGGCTGCCAGGGCAGTATTATGGGTTACCATTACCAAGGTGGTGCCCATTTCCCGGTTTATTTCAAATAGTAGATCAGTTATACCTTGTGCAGTGTCTTCATCCAAATTACCGGTGGGCTCATCGGCAAATAAAATTTTAGGTGAGCCTATGAATGCCCTTGCCATTGCTACCCGCTGTTGCTCTCCTCCCGACAGTTGGGCCGGGTAATGTTGCAGCCTTTCAGCTAAACCAACCCGGGCGAGCAAATTTCTGGCCTGATCAGCCACTTTATTTTCTCCCCTTAATTCCAGCGGAATCATCACGTTTTCCAGGGCGGTGAGGGTAGGCAGCAATTGAAAATTTTGAAAAACAAAACCCATATGCTGATTGCGCACATATGCGCGGTCATCTTCATTGAGCCTGGTAATATCAATATCATTGAAAATAATCGATCCGTTGCCGGGCAAATCGAGGCCTGCGCAAAGTCCCAGCAAGGTAGTTTTTCCACTACCGGAAGGACCGATAATGGCTAAACCTTCTCCTTCGCTTACTGAAAATGAAATTTCATCGAGGATGACAAGTTTATTTTTTTCAGCCGTGGGAAACCACTTGCTCACTTTGGCCAGGTTTAAAATATTAGACATAAAAAGAGGTCAGTTTTATACTATAAAAAATCCCGATTGATAGTGTTATTTACCTTTCCGGGAAGCAATAATGTAAAAGCACATAGAAGCGGCATTTGTTTAATATTAAAACAGAATATTTCTGTTGTCGATCGGGTAGTCCAATTTCGATCCTGGTTTGCAAAATGATAGTGGAGATAAATAAAAAAGGACTTTATTGCTAAAGTCCCTTTTTGAATAAAATGTCCATGAAAAAACCAATTTATTTATCATCTTTAAAAGCGATGATATTGTTATATCCCATACCCATTTTTATGGTTACAAAATACATATTCTTTTTATTTTGCACATCAACTCCCATATGCCTTACTTCACCATTGTGCAGTAAAGCAAGATTCTCAGAGTCAATTATATTTTTTATAATGCTTTCTGCAATCTCCTGATAAGATGCTGCATCTTTTACCGAAATACCCAAACATATTTCCGCGTATTTATTTTGCTCTTCAAATAAATCTCCGGCAAAATATTTTATTCTTTCTTTTGGCGTATTGATATTGTTAAACCTGGGCAAGTTCATTTCCTGATAATGAGAAACAATGGTAGAGCGTGTCATATAGGTGGTATGATGATTGGCTGCTAGCTTTAACACATCATTAATTTCTATTTCAGGTAGATTCACGGCATTTCTGAATTCAAGTATTTCCTGACTTAAAGCTTTATTCATTTGCTTACGATCGTAATTATCGGACGAGATATTTTGTGCGTAAGACAAATTGCAAGAAAGGAACAAAATAAGAAATGTAAATTTTTGCATTGCTATGTTTTTTATTACAATGTCAAAAATATACAAAAAAAGTATAATAATGAAAATATTTAGACCATTTTATTGCAAATAATTTATAAGTGCCTGACAATCAGGTAACGCACCAGATGTAATTTTTTTTAATAAAAAGTAGAATTTTACATGATTTGGTTAAAATCGGGGAGATTTTTTCCTTCTAATCCACCTTGGCATAGACATAAAAAAGGTCAACATCATACCATATATATTACTACTAATATTTGTCTCTTGGGTACAGTAAATAGAGGAAAATTTGCTGATAAAGGCATGAAAGAGGGTATCATTAAAAAGGACTTTATTGCTAAAGCCCTTTTTAAAAATAATGCGGAAAATGCTATTTACTATTTATTTAGAACTTTGTATAGCAATAACATTGTTGTACCCCATATCCATATTTACAGCTACAAAATACATATTTTTTTTGTTTTGAACATCTAGTCCAATATATTTTACTTCACCATTATGAAGTAAATCGATATTTTCGGAGTCTAATATATTTTGCATGATAGCATCTACAATCTCTTGATATGACTTAGCATTTTTTACCGAAATACCCAGACATATTTCAGCATGTCTATTTTGCTCATCAAATGAATCTCCGGCAAAATACTTTATTCTTTCTTTAGGAGTAACCATATTGTTAAATCTGGGCAAATTCATTTCTTGATAATGTGAAACAATGGTAGAGCGCGACATGTATGTGGCATGATGATTAGCTGCTAACATTAGTACGTCATTATTTTCAATCTCGGGCAGATTTAATTTGTTTCTATATTCAGCAATTGCTTCAATCAAATATTTATTCATCTGCGTACGATCATAATTATCAGAATCAATATTCTGCGCGTAAGACAAGTTGAAAGACATGAAAATTAGAAGAAAAATCAATTTTTGCATAGAAAAAAATTTTTGTTGATATTTCAAAAATAAGTAAGCAAAATGAAAAAATGAAATTTTTTTATGACTTTTTTTAAAATTTGTTTATAACAGACTGGAAATCAGGTACAATAATTGGAGTGAATTTATTCAATATAAACTATAACTTTATATAAAATGAGTATTTTGGGTAGTAAGGTTTCCGCCTGATAAATGGTGCAACTATTGCACCATTTTTTCAATTTTATTAAGAAATTCAGCTAAATCTACATCTGCATAAGTACCATAAGAATCTACAACAGTCCCTTTAGTACCATCTTCTGCTTCCAGTGCATAAAGTATGCTCATATCATCCGGATTGGAAATACCTTCAAATCGAAATTCTCTAACCAGCTTTAATTGTTCCGGAGTATATTTTTCACCACTATTGGTGTCTTTCAGCTTTTCTCCATCTAATTTGAATTGAGCATTGAAACCTTCGCTTTCCAGTGCATTTAATTTATCTTGTAAAGGTGACTTATAATTTTCCATACTTTTTATTTTTTTAACATCGCGCATATTTTAATGTTCAGATTGTCGCTTTAATTGACCTAAAACTTGATTTTAATCAACAAGAAAGCTATACATCTTAAAAATATAATATTGAAATGACTATATTTACGATGAAAAAATTATGATCAAATAACAGTATATTGATATGACTAAAGAATGTAAACCCAAAAGTATTAGTAGACGAAAATTCATTGGCGGTGCCTTTGCGTCAGCGTTATCTTTTTCTATTGTACCACGCAGCGTGCTAGGCGGAAATGACTACCTGGCCCCGAGTGACAAAATAGTATTGGGCTATATTGGCCTTGGCAAATTAACTACCAATACCTTATTGCCTCGATTTATAGAAAACGATGGCACTCAAGTGGTAGCCGGTGCGGATGTGGATGCAAACAAAATGAAAAGATTTGTGGATAGCGTAAATAATCACTACAGCCAGGCAGCCAATAGTAATTATAAAGGTTGCGATGGATACGCTGATTTTAGAGATGTAATAGCACGGCCCGACATTGATGCTGTAATAGTTGTTACCCCTGATCACTGGCATGCAATACCTACCATACAGGCAGCTAAATCAGGAAAAGATATTTATTGCGAAAAACCCCTAAGCCATACCATTGCTGAAGGTAAAGCCATGGTAAAAGCCGTTCGTGATAATTGGCGCGTTTTGCAAACCGGTAGCATGCAACGCTCCTGGCGAGACTTCAGACACGCGGCAGAATTAGTTAGGAATGGCTATCTGGGTGAGATAAAGCATGTAAAAGTAGCGGTAGGAGGCCCTCCACAAAATTGCGAGCTACCCGCACAGTCAGTACCAGAATACCTGGCATGGAACACCTGGGTGGGGCCTTCTGAATTTAACCCCTACAACGAAATACTCAGTCCACCACTAGAGCAAGACCACTGGCCCAGGTGGCGCGACTACAAGGAGTACGGCGGTGGCGGTATGGCCGACTGGGGAGCGCACATGTTTGATATTGCCCAATGGGGACTAGGCATGGATCGCAGCGGACCTGTAGAATTAACTCCTCCTAATGGTAATGATGTGAAATACCTTACTTACCGATATGCAAATGGTATCACGATGACCCATGAAGATTTTGGTAAAGGTTGGGCGGTGAGATTTGAAGGCACTGATGGCAATTTGGAAGTAAGCAGAAGTTTTTTAAATACCGAACCTGCTAGTTTGAAAGACATTAAAATTAAGCCTTCCGAGCATTTATATGTGAGCAACAATCACTATCAAAATTTTCTCGACAGCATCAAAAAAAGAAAAGACCCGGTAGCTGATGTAGAAACTGGTCATAGAACAGCCACTGTATGCTACATGGGAAATATTGCTTACGAATTGGGCAGAAAATTACAATGGGATCCGGAAAGGGAGAGCTTTGTAAATGATGAAGAAGCCAACAGTTTAATGTTTGGCCCGCGTAGAGATTCATGGGATAATTACATGTAAGATAATGTGACTTAAGTAAAAGAGGTAGTTCATTGACTACCTCTTTTACATGCACTTTTTTATTTGTTGATAGCCTCTTGCAATGAATCAGCGTATTGAATATCTAATTTCTGAAATTCAGCATTTGGGTATTCTTTATTAAGCTTATCTCTGGCAATTTTAACGCTTTGCACAAATACCTGATCATCGGGTAGCAACTTTCTGTGCGTTTTGCAACCTGCTTTCGACATACTATCTTTCCACTCCAGAAAATACCACTCCATTGATGGCTGATGGAAAACACTTAGTGTTCTTTTATCAAAGATCACTTTACTTACCCTTTTTTCTTTTGAATGAGCAACCACGTAATCAAAAACCGGTTGAAAAACCCTCATAGGAATATAGTTTTGAATTGCTTTTACCAAAATTACATCAGGCTTATCTTTAAGTTCATACACTTCTGCATGGCTAAAATCCTTGAGTTTTTGTACCTCGACATTTTCTTCTTTCATGCTAAAAAAATAAATTTTAATTAAACCAATATTTAGAGCTATTACTGGATTTATCAAATAATATTAAAAGACTCTTTAGATTACTTTTTTCAATCAAAAAGGTTCAACTGTCTTGAAGATTTATCTGGTGGTTTGGCTTTACCAAAAACCGTTCGTCCTCCGTATTTGTGAGCATCCTGCCTTTCCTCTTCTATAATTTTTTCTAACTTAGCCGGATCAGCTTTAAAATTTTTCTCCAGGTTGACCGAAAGCTGGCTTAACTTTTTTAAACCAAATAATTTATCCGATTCTCCCAGCTTAGCTTTCTGTAATGAAGTTTTTAGCACATTGATACTTTCATCATAAACTTTGGTAGGTACCGGAAACGGATGCCCGTCTTTACCACCATGGGCATAGGAAAACCGGGCAGGATCGCTGAATCGTGATGGTGTGCCATGGATCACTTCACTTACCAGAGACAGTGATTGAATAGTTCTTGGTCCTAATCCCTGCAACAAAAGCAAATCTTCAAACTGCTGTAAATCAGTTTCATGAGCCAGAGCCAGGATACTTCCCAGCCGTTTTAGATTCACATTTTTGGCTTTAACTTCATGATGGCCTGGCATTACCAGTTTTTGAATTTCCGGGAGAAGTCGCCCGGGATCTTCTTTAGTTAGTTGTAGTATGGAACCCCGGGGGTAGGTTTGTCCATTTTATCAATAAGGTTAAGGATCAGTCCCTGGTTGACTCTACAAACTGAGGCATGCGGCTCTTCTACAAAAGACCTGATCAATGGAGAATGCCAATGATAGCGTCGAGCCATACCGCTTGCATCATTTAAGCCCTGTTGCACTACTGCCCACTCCCCTTTATCATTTAAATAAAGGAATGCAAGTAGATCTGAAACCCATCCTGAATGGCAGTATTGTCAATTTTGGCGCTCAACCGGCTGGCTTTTATCAGGTCATCTCCATCAAGACCGGTTTTGTAAGCTATCTGCAGCAGCTCA
>Ga0207419_1001629_pt1 | contig 16312 bp, 20 predicted proteins | sample ElkSloMetagenome_4_FD_184723 | JGI IMG/M metagenome (GOLD analysis project Ga0207419, IMG submission 184723) | Hot spring microbial communities from Elkhorn Slough, Monterey Bay, USA - MD2A (version 2) | ecosystem: Environmental > Aquatic > Marine > Intertidal zone > Estuary: Microbial mat ...
AATTTCATTTAGCCCTGAAAGGGTGACAGCAAATTTAATATCAATTCTAAGGTACTCTTTAACCCTGATAATTCAATCATTGACCATATCATTAGTATTAAGGAGTCTTCTCCTCCCTTTTTTTCTGGATACCCACAGGCATGTGCTCTCCCTTCCACTGAGATCGCTGCGCTAAGTTCACAAGGTGATTTTTCTGGATACACACAGCCATGCGCACCAGCTTCCATTGAGATCGCTTTGCTAAGTTGCAAGCCGATTCCCAGAGTTGGTTAGGCTTGCAACCACACGTCTCCTTCAACCTACGTTCCAAAGGATGACCACAGTTGATTGAATTGCCTGCATCTCGACTCCCTCGATGACCGGCATAATCAACCGGGCATACCTATCTTTTTTAGAGTCAGGTTATTCGCTGTAGGCAACTTAATCCTGGTTTCAGTCGAGTGTATATCACTGCGTGAAATAGGGTGGATCTGATAAGCCATAAGGCCCAAAGTCCAAAACCCAGGTGTATGAAGCGTCCTTTTGTCTACCTATAAATGATTTATTGCCTTTATCTGGGTTATCACCCTTTGATAAGTAGGCTGAATTAGGTATTAATATCTTTATTTAGGAGGCTGATTTCGGTTTAACTGGGTAGTATATTTCTGTAACATACTCATTGGGATCTTCGGTTTGCTCGGAGCCTACCAGGTACACTTCCCATGGAGATCCGGCAAAATCCATATCACTTCCCTCAATTCTGGCATGTAAGAATTCGTGAACTTCCCCAGTATTTTCATAAGGGCCTTTGAAAGTGCACCTCATTGCCTTTCCTGCATAAGTCTGCCCTTTTTTGATTCTATCATTTCCCGACTTACTGCTTTTGCATGGCATGGCAACTTCAAGATCAGTCATCTTTGCTTCTTCATCCCACTTATGGTATACAGCGAAGGCGGGACCATTAACGTTTTGCATATCAGCAGCAAGGTAGCCAGCTATAGCACCGTATCTTTCAGAAAAGAATTCACTGTTCATATCTTCAAAAGTCACTTCATTTCTAATATAGTAATAGGGAGTTGAGCTTACATCGACTAACTGGGCGCTCAGTTTTTGCTCAGGCTTTTTACTTTCTGCAACTTGCTTTAATGATTCCAGACCACGTTTGAAGTCTGGCCCCATGGCTTCTTCCATATCATCCTGGCCCATCCAGAATAAATAACCGGGAAGTTCTCCCTTTACTTTCCAGGTGGCCTTTGTTCCCTCATCCACTTCTTCAAAATTCCAAATAATTTCTGAAGTTGATTCCCAGGGAGAAGTAAAGGTCAAATTGCTTTTGATCATTTCATACTCTTTTACTTCAGTAATCTCCAAAGTGCCGGTTCCTACGGAGTCATTTCCAGACCACTTATAAATAGCGCCTACGCCTGCTTCAGGCCCTTCATAAGATTTGGTCATGTTGGGATCCATCCTTTCCCAAGGGCTCCAGGCATTGCGGTTTTTATGATTAACTACTTGTTCGTAGACAACTTCAGGTGGAGCCTCGATATTAATATCTCTCGATACTTCATATTCAGTTGGGCTGCACGATGCAAAAATTGCCGCTCCCGCAAGAGCAGCTAAAGCGGTACGTTTCATTTGGTTTAAGTTTAATAGTTCAACTACGAATTTAGTTAAAAACTAAACATCATGCCTAAAAACTGTAGTCTTAGTATAGGGATAAATTAATATTGAGAATACTGACATTCAGAATTATAGAAGCAATTTTGAAATAGAATTCATATTTCTGATTAATAATTATTTGAAAACCCTAAATTAGAGTAACCACTTACTAACTCTTCATGGACAAAAGAAACAACCTGGGAAATACCCTTTCATCTGTTATGGGTATCGCCGTAATTGTGATATCGCTGGTGATATCCTATTTCATTTACCACAACATATTGGGAAGCCCTGAGAATTTCGTCGGCGGAGACCCTGAAAATGAGCCGCTGGAAGGAAACTATTTGGGAGTAATTCACAAAGGAAGTAGCATTGTTATTCTACAATTGTCCTTTGTAATCATACTCCTAACCTATAGCCTGGAAAGGGGGATCAGTCTGGCAAAAGCTTCTGGAAAAGGTAGAAACAAGGCTTTCGCAGCAGGCATTAAAAACCTACTTCGTAAAGGTGAATTTGAAGCAGTAGAGTCTGAATGCGATAAACAGAAAGGCAGTATTGGCAATGTTGTAAAAAAGGGGATTAATGCTTACTCAGAAATTGACGGAATTACAAAGCTAAGGCCAGAAGAGAAAGCCTTTAGGCTCAAGCGTGAGTTGGAAGAAGCTACCCACCTGGAGCTCCCCCAGTTGGAGCGAAATATGGCTATTATTTCCACAATTGCTTCCGTTGCTACACTAATTGGTTTATTAGGAACTGTTACGGGAATGATCCGGGCTTTTTCTTCATTGGCCAGGGCTGGGTCTCCAGATGCAATCGGTCTAGCCAGTGGAATATCTCAGGCACTTGTCACCACGGCTTTGGGTATTAGCACAGCTGCAGTCGCTATCGTAGTCTATAATTTTTACACGAGTATGATTGATAGGATTACCTACTCCATTGATGAAACGAACTACGCCATACTGGCCAAGTTTAAAGAAGAACAGGCCTGATGTCAATCTTGAGAAATATAAGGAAGAAGCCGAAGCTCGACATGAACCCCATGACTGATATGGCTTTTCTGCTGGTTACCTTTTTTATGATGACTACGACTTTCAAAGCAGATCTTCCCGAAGAGATTATGATTCCACCCAGCCAGGCTGAGCTCAAGCTTCCAGAGAGCGATATCTGCACCATATCCATTACCGATGAAGGAAAAGTCTTCTTCGGTGTGGATAATAAGCACAGTAGAAAGCGCATTCTTGCAACCATTTCAGGGCAGAGGGGAATTAAGCTGAGCAACGATCAGGCTGAAGCTTTTTCGCTGCAAAGTAGTTTCGGAGTTCCTATAGACGAGTTGCCCGCTTACCTGGACGCCGAAGTCAGAGGCAAGTATTACGAACAAAATGGAATAGCTATTGGCACAGAAGGCGAACTCGACGACTGGATAATGACAGCACGCATGATTAATCCAAAGCTAAGATTTGCCATACAAGCTGACGGAAAAGTTAAGTACCCGATAATTAATACCGTATTTGAAACACTTCGAGATTTGAATATTACACGATTTAACCTAGTTACTGATAAAAAGATTGATGTTTCCGAATCTTGATGAAATAGAAGTTGGCAAAGTACACCGGTCAGATGACAAGGAGAAAAAAGCTGCAAAAAGGGAAGTCAATGTAGACATGAACCCAATGGTAGACCTGGCTTTTCTGCTCTTAACTTTTTTTATGCTGGCAACAACCTTTAATAAACCGCAAGCAATGGAGCTAGTAGTTCCGGCAAAACCCAAAGAAAGCGATATTGAGAAGGAAACTCCGGTTAAGGAGTCTAAGACATACAGCCTGGTTTTGCTAGAAGAGAAGGCTTATTGGTACCGTGGAATTACGGATCCCTCTGCGGAAGAAATCTCATTGGATCAGGATGGGATAGAAGCTGCACTAAGAGCTGCGCAAGAAGCTACGGAAGGGATGATTGTCTTAATTAAACCCCTGGAAACTGCAGATTACGAAGACCTGGTTATGGTATTTGATGCCTTAAATAATGTTGAAGCTGAGCGTTACGCTTTATCCGAACCAACTGATTTTGATATAAAACTTCAGAATGGCAAAGAATAGTCTAACATACGGAGCGGAAGAGTTGGAGCGATCTTACCCGAGATCTCTTATTGTATCACTTTTTATTTCTTCAGTTTTGGTTGTGGGCACCTTTTTCTATCCCGTTATCAAATCGGTTTTTCTGGAGAAAAAAGAAACTCCCTTGCCTGTAAAAGTCAAAACCACAATTAATTATTCTCAGCTCCAGGCACCACCACCCATAGATCTTGAGCGCGAACCGCCAGATCCTATGGAAGCCGTTCCCAAAGTGAAGACAAAAAAATACTTGCCTCCAGTACCGAAGAAAGACGAAGAAGTACTTGAAGAATTGCCCACCATGGAAGAATTGAGCCAGGTGGCGATAGGTACTGAAGATATTGAAGGAATAGATTCCGTTGTTGTAGATCAGGTGCCCAGCGAGACCGAACTGGTATCTGAGCCTGTCAAAGCCCAGCAGGAAGTCTTTTCTTTTGCAGAAGTTATGCCCGAGTTTATTGGAGGTCAGGAAGAGTTCAGAGATTATCTTTCAAATAATCTTAAATACCCCCCTTTGGCAAAGGAAAATGAAATTCAAGGCCGTGTGTTTGTTTCATTCATCGTTGAGCCAGATGGTTCTATTACAAATGTTCAGATTGTAAGAAGTGTAAATCCCCTTCTGGATGCAGAAGCGAAAAGAGTTATTGAAGATATGCCAAACTGGAAGCCGGGTATGCAAAATCAAGTGCCGGTGCGGGTAAGCTTTACCCTGCCTATTTCATTTACTTTGAGATGAAGTATTCTCATCTGCGAGCTTGATTCCTTCTAATTGCTTAAAGCTCTGATCAGATTTATCGACGAACTTGACCTGATTGGAATCTAGTCCTAAAAAGGCCGAAACAGAATGGATTAGTTGGTTTCTAAGAATGTCAATAATGGCATTCATTTCTTCCGGGCCTTGCTTTACCTCCTCGTGGATGCGCTTTTGAAGACGCTCTTTGATTTTGTTGGCTTCTACCTGCAAAAGCGAGTTAGTGCGTTTGTGAGAGCTTCCGAGGTAGGGCTTCTTATGTTCCAGTACTTCAGAAATAATCCAATCGTAATTCAAGTCTGTAAATGAAAGTGATTTAAGATGCATACCCGCTATTAAGACCTGATCTTTTTCCTGCTTTACTCTGAGCTCGGTGAGATCAACTCCATACTTGGCAATAATGTCTACTCGCAAGGCTCCAATAAACTGAACAGTCTTACCGTCGTCAGTAACCATCTCTTCATTCCAGGTACGGGTAAAATTGGTGTCAACTTCAAATAAACCAACGTCTAAAATCTGCTTAATCGCAGATAAGTTTAGCTTTCTGCTTCTAAGCTCTTCATTTTCATGTTTGATCTTATCAAGCTCCAACTCTTCTGTTTCAAGCTTTGCGGTAAGGCGTTCAATTTCTTCGTCTTTAATGCGCATAAAGGCGGAGTACAGGGCGTAGAAAATGATTAATATCCCAACAAAAATTGCTGAATAGATGATAAATTCATTGAAGAAGATAGCAACCAGAATGGCTATTACCGCCAGTACGATGAGTGTATTGCGCAACCTGTAAATCATGCTACAAATGTAGCCTTTAAGCGCACTATTTTACAACTAGCTTTTGAGCTGCCAAGATTTTATCTTCAGTTGATAACTGAAGAATGTAAAGACCTGCATCTAAATCGGCGATGTCTACTCGTGCGTTTTCCGATTGATTGATAAACTCATTTTTTACAAGCTTTCCATAAATATCAAAAACCTGCAAGGTATTTCCAGCCAGCACTTCACTTTCAATTTGAATTTCATTCTCAGCCGGATTTGGATAAATACTCAAATCATATGGCAAATGATCTTGGACATCACTAATCAAACGGCCTTCAAAAGAACCGGCTTCAAGAAATACACCTGAGTCTAAAGCGCCATCCAATACATCACATATTGCAAACTTGAAGTGGTATTGCTCTCCAAAAATTATTTCCTTATACGCTTCTAAATTTACGGTGTAACCGGGTAAGGTTAAATCGCTATTTATATCGCCGTTAGTATTGTTCACAAAGTAAATAGTATCATCTTGCCAATTCGGATTGGCTTCTTCACAATTTGTAGGATCTCCTGTTGAAGGAATACCAGAATTAACGGTATTTATGGCAATAGGAGTATCAGAATCTGGAATAGTAGCTATGTTTTCTGCTCCATTAGAAAAGGACCCATCAATCCCCGGGCCCGAAATAAAAAGCCCAAAGGCATCATTGAATATTGAGCAAGTAAAGCCGGGGTATTCGTTTGATCCAAAAACATAGTTAAAAGCTACTGCATCCGCATTGATTACTGCATCAAACTCTATAATTCCACAATCATTTATTGAAGCTCCTTGAGATATAGAAAGCATATCAGGATCATCAAAGTTGGAACCAGGAATAAACACTCCAAATGCACTCGGATCAAAAGCACTCGGAGCGTAGCCGGTGGAAATAGCAATACCCTGATCAATACTGAATCCGGCAGAAGTTCCGCCGGAAAAATAGGCTAATTGGCCGCTTACAGTATCGGTTCCGGCAACTCCATTGAAGGTAATGTTTGAGACGTCTACAAGCACGCCACTATTGAAAAGATCAGCTATCAATTCTTCAGCTGTAAATTCTGCATTGTAGTCAAACTGGGCCTGGGCTGGAAGCCATAGAAAAGAAAGCAATGCGATAAAAGCGAATAAACAAATTCTATCTTTCATTTTAAGAGGTTTTAGTTGGTGTCCTTCTAATATAAGATTCAAGAATGTAATTTGAATGATTTTCTTCAGATATCTTGTATACTTACAGTCAATTAATGGGGCTAAAATTAGCCACACTGTGGATTGCATAAGGTAGAAAAGGAAATATTAGACTGTTTTGAAAATGGCGATGAGAGAGCCATGGAGCTGCTATATGATAACTATGGAGACACCTTCTACGGTATTGCTTTTAAAATAGTAAATGATGAAGGCCTGGCGACTGATGTTTTACAGGATGCATTTGTAAAGGTGTGGAAGAAAAGTGAAAATTACGATTCCAGCAAAGGCCGCTTATTTACCTGGGTATTATCCATAGTTCGAAATCAGGCAATCGATGCCCTGAGAAAATCGGGCAGGAGAAATGAAATCCAAGGCGATATGGCTGACGTAAGTATTTCAAATGAGCCATCGGGAAGTGTTGATCAAGACGCTGTGATGGATACAAAAACAATGCTTTCTAAGTTGGATACAGATAAAAGAAAATTAATAGAGCACTCATATATTCTGGGCTATTCACATCCTGAAATAGCAGAAAAATTTAACATGCCTTTGGGCACGGTAAAAACAAGAATCAGGAATGCCATGAAAGAATTGAGAGAGATTTTTGGAAATGGACGTTAAAGAATACATAAAGTCTGGTATTCTTGAAGAATACAATCTTGGCACACTCAGTCCTCAGGAAACGAAGGAGGTTGAGTGCATGAGAAAGATTTATCCTGAAATCAATGAAGCTCTTATTGAGATTGAGGAAGATCTTGAAGTATTTGCACGTGCATTTTCCAGAAAACCGCCAGCAGGAACACGTGAAAAGATAATGGCCGCTGTTCAGAGCGAGAAACGCGAAGAAAAGATCATCCCAATACAACAAGTGCCAAAATCTGAAGAAAAACCTGCAGGGAATAGATCTGGGATGACATGGGTTGCGGCAGCTGCCATTTTGGGCTTCGCATTCGCCATATGGCAGTTTTACGAAAATCAAAATAAATCCCTTGAAATTGCCGCCCTTAAAACAGAGAATAATCAGGTGAAATCTGAGTATCAAAGTCTGGAAATGAAAGTGGCTGAATTGAATCAGGGCATGGAAGAAATGTATGATCCCATGCTAAAAAAGGTAGTGATGAATCCCGTGATGGATGACGTGGAATCTAAAGTCTCAGTTTTTTGGAATCAAAACAATGGCGAGATCAGACTAGATCCTTCAACACTGCCTGAAATTGCTGAAAATGAGCAGTTTCAGCTCTGGGTAATAAGAGACGGCAAGCCCGTAGATATGGGAATTTTACCCAAAGATCAAAAAGGCAGTTTAATGGCTGCTCAAAAAACAATGAAAGCCGAAGCTTTTGCTCTGACTATTGAACCGTTAGGCGGAAGAGAGCAACCAACAATGGAGAAGATGGTGGTTATGGCTCCAATTGCATAATTTCAGATTTACCTGGGTCAGGTCTTTGCTTTCTGATGAATAATTCCATAAAATTGATCAAACTTTCAAATGATGAGAATTTTTATCGGAATCATATCTCTTTTCATATTTAACGGCTTATGCGCACAAGAAGCTCTTTATACATGGAAGGTAGCTGATTCAAAATACATTTCAATAGAATATCCAGCCGAGTATAAAATCAATCATTACGGCGATACAAAGATCGTGATGAATGGTTTTGGACCACTGGAAAGCAGCGCGGATAAATTCAAGGAGAACTTCGGGGTAATCATAAAAGATTTGAGTGATAAACCGATGACCTTGGAAGAGTTTGCAAAAGACACTAGAGAAGAGTTGGAATCGGCTAAAACGAACACTCCTAAAATTGTAAAGTTTGAAGAAATTCAGACTCCTGCAGGATCTGCTTACCAGATTGAGTATAGGATGGAGCTAAGCGGAATACAGTTTTATCAATACTTGCGCGTACTTGTTAATAATAATCTTGGTTTCAGTGTTCTATTCACTGTCGAAAATCAAAGAAAAACCTATCACGAAGAAATAGTAGCCAGGATGTTTGATTCCATAGAGCTAAAAAACTAGTATGGTTAAATACACCCTCTTTATTTGTATGAGTTTTCTGTGCGTCAGCCTGACAGCGCAAATAACAGATATCAAATTGGGTTCAGATGTATGGCCGCCATTTACGAATTCGCCAGGCGAACCAGCGTTTGCCAATGAGATCGTCAAGGAAGCTTTGAATAGAAACAAGGTTGCGCTAGATCAGCGAATCATGAATTTTGAAATGGTAATGAAAGGGGTAAATTCAGATGCTCTCGATGGTAGTGGAGCCATGTGGAAGAGTCCGGAACGAGAAGAGTTGCTTTTGTTTTCTGATCCCTATTTATACAATCAATTGGTATTGGTAGCCAAAAAAGAAAAGGGGCTGGAAGTTGAAAGTTTGAATAACGTTATTGGACACAAGCTTTCCTTAGTTGAAGGTTATGCTTATGGTGATGACATAAATAAACTTACAGATGTAGAAATTACCTACGGAATGAGCGATCAGTCAAATTTTTTGAAGCTCTTGAAGGGAGAAACTGATTATATGTTGGTTGATGAGCTATTAATTAGGTACCTCCTGCAGGCACAGCCTGAAAAGTTTAACGAGAATTTGGTGGTTTCTGAAACTCCAGTGATCATTCGCTCCCTGCATTTGGCTATTAAAAAGGAGAAAGATGGTGCAGAAGCCCTGTTGAATGATTTTAATGATTCCGTAAAAAAAATGCAGACAGACGGAACCTACAATAGAATATTGAAGCTAAACTGGATTCAGGCAGATATTGATGGCGACGGAACTCTTGAATGGGTTGGAAACAACAATTCCAGAGGTTTCTCGCAACCGGCAAATGAGTACAAAATAAATTATGGAGATTCTTCGCAATACCCCATAGCCAGTGGAAATACCTACTATATAAATGGTAAGGTGTACACAAATTGGGAAGATGTTCCAGATGATTTTAAACGCGGTCCAGGGGCGAAAGAAGATGTAGAAACATTTAACTTTTTAAGGTTTAATTTCTGAGCATAGTTGAGTTCTCAGGCTTTCTCAAAAGCCAGAACCTTCTGATAAAAACAACATTTAATCGTCAACAATGATCCAGATATAGCGAAAGCTCATGAGCATATATGTTACACCACTGCCGTCTTCTCCTTCCGCGTTTATAGTATTAAACCGTTGCTGAAATTGAATGTGATAATCCATATAATTCCCATTGAATACTTCCAATCTAATTCATATTCCTTCGTTTAAGTAGGGTATAAAATCTTCGTTGTTTATACCTAAGTAGGTGCCGGCTCGCAATGAGAATAAAGGACTTACGGAACCGAGAGAAGGAGCATATTTAAAATCTAGAAAACCATCAATCTGGTTATCGCTGGAAATACCAGCACCAACTCCTAAAAAAACTCTGCGGGTCCAGACTTTTGAAAAGGTTGCCGCAAGGTTAAAGGGAGATTCTAATGAACTCCCTAAGTTAGGACTTTGAAATGCACTATCGCTAAATGCAAATGCGGGATAATACTCCAGAGAAACCGCGTAAGTTTCGCAATCGAGCTTTCCCGAACTCCATAAGTCATTGACGTATGATCTTTTCAGGTCTTTCAGGTTATCAATATCAGGAGACACCTGACTTAGGGTCGAAGACGAGAGCAGAATAAAATATAATATGTAAAGAAATTCTTTCAATCGTCAGATTCTACAGACAAGGCTAGTCAATAAATTATTTAGAACAAAATTTCAAAAAGTTGTTCACCTTTCATGTAGTTCGTCGATGTAGGGTAAATCAATCAAAAAATTCGATTATGAAAAAGACATTTTACCCAATTCTGCTCTTCATAGCTTCGCTTACATATGGATTCCAAATTCAGGCACAAAGCGATCTTGGACCGAGAAAAAACACACAACCCAATTTTCAGGATCAAAGCCAGGTTATTTCTACTTCTGAGTCTATGGATGATAGACCTAATCAAACTGGTGAACTAAATCCGAATGTTCCCGTTTACGATGAAATTCATACTCCTATTCGTTGGTATGCCCTTGAAAATGCTGATAACGACACCTATTGGGGAGGAGTTGACCTAAGCCGTATTTGGATTGAGCTTGAGCTGAACGTTAGCATTTACGAAGAACATATACAGACATTTCTTGCCATCCATGGTTTGTCTTCAATCATCCATGAGAGCCGATACAAAGAGAAAACTAACTACTGGATTTTTGAAAACCCCAATGCAACAAAAGAGTCTGTTCTTGAAATGGCTTTAGATGCGCAAAACGTAGAAGGAATTAAATTCCTTGAGCCTTCGGTTATTTATGAATCTCATCTTACTCCAAACGATCCACTTTGGGAGCAGCAATGGGGGCCCTTTGTAACCTTTTTTGACGAAGCCTGGGATTACGGTTTAGGTGGAAATTCAATGAATGTTGTTGCTGTTATGGATAATTCATGCGACTGGAATCATGAAGATTTATACGATCAGGTTTGGTACGGTTACGATTATGTGTATAACAGCCAGGATATCTCTCCTCATGATGCTTCGCATATTCATGGAACACACGTGGCAGGTACAGTTGCTGCAACAACGAATAATGGAATTGGAGTTGCCGGAATGGTGAACGATACAGTGTATTTCGCTAAGGTGAGCAACGATCAAAATGGTATGGTAGACCAGGCCATTGTTGATGGACTTTATGATATGGCAGATATTGAGAGAATCTCAGTTATCAATATGAGCCTTGGTGGAGAATCACCAAGCGCTGCAATTGAGCAGGCATGCAACAATGCCTGGAATAATGGTAAATTACTGATTGTTTCAAGTGGTAATAATGGCCAGGGGTTTATTAGCTTTCCGGCGGCCTACACTTCTTGTGTCGCTATCGGATCAATCGGGGCAGACGGCAATTCTCTATATCTAACCAATTACTCTCAATTTGGAAACGAGCAGGAGTTAACCGCTCCAGGTGGAGACATAAATGCTGGCTTCGGAATTATCTCTTGTTTACCGGGCAATCAATACGGTCCTTCTGAAGGTACATCGATGGCTGCACCCCATGTTACAGGTCTTGCGGGGCTAATGAAAAATCTAAACTCCAACCTTACAAATGTAGACATCCGAAATATCCTGGCTGCAACGGCTTTTGATTACGGAGATGAAGGATGGGATTCTTTTTTCGGTTTTGGTATGATAAACGCCGTAGGAGCTGTAGAAGCTGCACTGGGTATCACTGCTAATACCAGAGAACTCTCTGCAAGTGAAGTAATGGATATTTATCCAAATCCAACAGCTGACAGACTTTTTATAGATATGAAAATCGATGCACGTGAAATTAATGCTGAAATTATCGATATAACAGGTAAAAGAGTGAAGTCAATCTCTCTTGGAAATGCGCAAAAACTGCATATAAATGTAGGCGACTTAAATAGGGGAGTTTACATTATCAGAATCCAAACGGATAAAGGTCTTGTATCTGCGAAGTTTATAAAATCTTGAATCTTAGTGTTGACTGAGAATAGAGGTCCTTGGAATTTGATTTCCAGGGGCCTCTTAGTATTTAGGTATACTTGGGTCAATCTCATCGCTGTAAGCTAAAATCCCGCCTTTGAGATTGCATACCTTCTCGTAATTATGCATTTGTTTAAGATATGCCACGATATGAGCACTCCTTTTACCTGAACGGCACATCACAACTACCTGTTTGTCTTTTGAAATTTCATCCAACCTATCGGCAACAGTATTCATAGGCATTAATTCACCATTGAGATTTGCGAAAGCATACTCGTCTGGTTCTCTCACATCCAGCAGCTGAAAGTCTTCTTTTTCATCTTGCATTTTCTTTAGTTCCTTCACGCTTATTTCATCTATCATTTTTGATTATTTATCACAGTTAGGATAATTACTCAAGTTAGTTCTTTAATTTGTGTAATCAAAAATCTAGAATTTGCGCATCTTTCTTTTTGCCTTACTGTTCCTTGCCAGCGCGGCTGCTACCTGTCAATCTTATCTGGGTAAAGACTCATTAGAACATTCTCCATTTGTCTACTTCAATGTGGGCGGATATTTCCCAAGAGTTTCAACAGAACTGAGAGTAGATGGAAACACCATTGGAACCGACCTGAGTCTGGAAGATGATCTTAGGTTTCTTAGAGAAATGAGTGTTTTTAAGGCAGAAGCTTTACTCAGAGCCAAGAAGAGATCACAGTTTTTGGTTGGTTTTACAGCTTTGCAGAGAGGTTCCGATTTCAGAATAGATGAAGAATTGAGATTTCAAGACACTACGTATGCTGTTAATGCAACAGCCGAGATGTACTTTGACACATATTATTACGCATTAACCTGGCGTTACTCCTTCTGGAATAAAACAAATTGGAATGCCGGAGCTTCTTTGGGGCTAAGAATGGTTCAATTTAGAACAGGTATTAGAGCTTCTACGGCAAATACTGAAAGGTACGATGCCGAAGCTTCGATCATTGCACCAGCCTTGCTTATTGGAGTTCACGGTGGAGCGTACTTACACCCGCGATTGTTAGCCCGATATACCTTTGAATTTCTGCGTTTGAATGTGTCTGGTATTGATTTAAATATAGTTGAAACTCAATTTTCGCTCAATTACTTTGTTACAAAGAATATTGGTTTAGGTATCGCTTATTCAACTAACTCTTACATTGTCAGAGACATACCATTTGACGATTTTAAAGGAAGGGTTTCTTTTGAATTTGGGGGTGCTAACCTTTTTATTGCCGCAAGATTCTAATTCAATTGGGTTTTCGTTTTTCTGGTCGATCTTCTGCTGAAGAACCATATAAAACCATAGCAAAGAACGGGTAAGCAAAAAGCGAGATTGAAGCCGTAAGCGTCTACTAATGTTCCGAAAAGCGGCGGAATGATAGCTCCACCAAAAATTGCCGTACAGAGTAATCCGCTGGCTTGTGGCTTAGAATCTCCCAGACCATCAATTGACATAGTGAAAATGGTAGGGAACATGATGGAATTAAACAGGCCAATAGACAGGGCAGAAGCCATAGCCAAAAGACCGGAGCTACTTATGGTTATAAGAAGCATGGCAATAGCTAGAAATGAAAAGGATGCCAAAACCATTCCTGTTTTCATAACTCTGGTTAGGTAAGATCCTATGAACCTCCCAATCATGGCCCCACCCCAATAGAAAATTAAAAAGCCACCAACTACGGCCTTATCGTCAAGTGTGGAAAAGGCCTTTCCTGAAAAAGTAGCACTAATTCCTGCTGATACAGTACTTAGAAGATCAGATTCCTTAATGGTATTTTGAAGATCTAGTGAGAGGAAGTAATTTGTAAGATAGCTTCCTATGGCTACCTCAGCACCTACATATAAGAATATGGCGATAATGCCCAGTTTTAAATTCTTGTGTTTCAGGGCATCAATAAAGCTACTCTTCTTATAGTCATCCAGAATTCTCGGCAGTTTCAAAAAGAAAAAAACGAGGGCCAATGCGACTAAAACCAGGCCGATCATAATAAAAGGCAACTGCACAGCCGAAGCTTCGTTGCTCAAATAAGTTATTCTTTCATCAGCGCTTAGATCAGCAATACCCTCGCTCGTTAATATGCTGTCTGAAAGCAAAAATGTAGCTGAGAATATCGGTGCTAACGTTGTGCCCAATGAATTGAAGGCTTGAGATAAATTCAATCTACTCGCAGCACCTGACTCGTCGCCCAGGACGGAGACGAATGGATTGGCAGATACTTGTAAAAAGGTCAATCCGCCCGCCAATACGAAAAGGGCCAACAAGAAAAGGCTAAACTCCCTAAAAGCCGCCGCAGGATAAAACAAGATACATCCCAGGCCGGCAACGAATAAGCCCGTAATGATTCCCTTTTTATAGCCGATTTTTGAGAGGATCAACCCCCCGGGAATAGACAAAACTAGGTAGGCTAGAAACCAGGCCACCTGAACCAAACCGGCCTGCGCATAAGATAATTCAAAAACTTCTTTAAGTCGTGGGATAAAAGCATCCACTACAACTGTAATAAATCCCCAGATGAAGAAAAGACTCGTTAAGGCTGTAAAGGCAAATCTGAAATTTCTATCCATTATCTTTCAGATATCAAAGGACATCCATTTATAAACTTTTATTCAAAATGAGCTGCAATCTAATAATTCAGATATTACAGATGTGAAAAAATTCTTCCTGGTAATATTCGTCTTGCTGGCACAAACTTTTTACTTACCTGCACAGGTTGAATTTGAAAAGATGAAAGGTGTAAGTCTGGAGTCTCCTCCTTTTGAATTGACAGCTAAAGATTTTGAGCGAATCAATTCGTCAAATGCAAACTGGGTAGCCGTTATTCCATATGGTTTTAGTCCATCTAATCATCCACAAGTATCATTCAATAGCGAGCGACAGTGGTGGGGAGAAAGGGTAGATGGAGCAGCACAGATGGTAAAACTAGCTCAGGAAAAGGGGTATAAGGTGATGCTAAAACCTCAGGTTTGGATATTCCGGGGATGGGTGGGCGATTATGGATTTGAAACAGAAAAAGAATGGGAAGAGTGGGAAAAATCTTATGAAAACTTCATTATGACGTTTGCCCGGTTAGCTGACTCACTGGAAGTAGAGCTATTTTGTTTGGGAACGGAATATAAAAGAGCCACCACAGAGCGACCACAATACTGGTCTAGTCTGATTGATTCAATCAGGCAGATATACGATGGGCAAATTACCTATGCCGCCAATTGGGACGAATACGAGCAAATTCCTTTTTGGGATAAACTAGACTTTGTTGGGGTGGATGCGTATTTCCCGCTATCGCAAGAAGAAACACCCGAAATGAGTAAACTTTTGCTCAACTGGCTTCCTGTAAAAACCCGTATGAAGTCGCTTTCAGATTCATTGAATAAACCTGTTTTACTTACAGAATTTGGTTATCGAAGCGTTGATAAAGCAGCGGGGAACCAGTGGAACCTAAAATCAAGCCCTGTAAACATGGAGGCTCAGCGCCGTGCCTACCTGGCCATTTTTGAATCCCTGTGGGTAGAGACTTGGATAAGTGGTGGGTTTATATGGAAATGGCAATTCAGGTCTGGAGCGGGTGGGTTGAAAGATAAAAGCTACACACCACAGGGAAAACCGGCCTTCGAAATACTAAAGAGCGTTTACCGATAAGTTTATTTGAAAATACCTTTTATAGCGCGAAGAATTTTCTTCCCACCCCTTATTGTAGTGATAAGAAGTACGCTAGCTCTGAATACGGTGTATATTTTACTTTTCACATTTTCAGATACTTCCACTCCAATCAAATTTAATATCATATTCGGAAAGCTCAGGTCTTCACGTATGTCGTTTACATTACCGCGCATTTCTTCTACGATAATTTTCTTTTTAATGTCTAACCTGGTTATTTCCAAATCCAGGTCTTTCATTGACCTTATGTGGCTGTATTTATTCATTGTCCTTTTCGAATAATTCTCTGATAACCTTTCTTAAAACAGGCCGTCTGATCAAAATATTGCTCAATAAAGCAACGAGTATCATCACTCCAAGTACAATAAAACCCATATATAGAAAGGCGTGCGCATAACTTCCCAAAGCCTTTCCCCAGGCCAGGGTTATGGCAAGAAGAAAAAATACAGCCGAAACTGTTCCAATTGCAATCAACAAGAAAATACGAATCGCACCTGCAGAATATCTTGTGATTCTGCGCGCAGATTTAAGCTTAAATTGCTCTAACTCTGATTCTGCATAAAGCTTGGCGGCCTCTGTTCCCTCGTCTAAATACTCTTTAGGTGATTTATGCATTAAATGCCTACTTTTCTGTTGCTTCCTTCACTTTGGTAGCTGCATCGTTTACTTTACCCTTCATCTTGTTAAGGACTTCTTC
>Ga0207419_1001631_pt1 | contig 16306 bp, 16 predicted proteins | sample ElkSloMetagenome_4_FD_184723 | JGI IMG/M metagenome (GOLD analysis project Ga0207419, IMG submission 184723) | Hot spring microbial communities from Elkhorn Slough, Monterey Bay, USA - MD2A (version 2) | ecosystem: Environmental > Aquatic > Marine > Intertidal zone > Estuary: Microbial mat ...
TACAATGCGCGGCTTGATGTGGGGCCATAGCTCAGCTGGGAGAGCGCTACAATGGCATTGTAGAGGTCGGCGGTTCGATCCCGCCTGGCTCCACCAAAAGCAAGTTGAATGATGATTTTACACCTAGGCACGAAGCTTTAACCTTGAGCAGCATTGGTTTTATGGTTATGTCCCCTTCGTCTAGCGGCCTAGGACTCCGCCCTTTCACGGCGGCAACAGGGGTTCGAACCCCCTAGGGGACGCCAAAATAGAAAAGCCCGCCTTGTGCGGGCTTTTTTATTTTTCGTCATCACATCAGCGAACTCTCGAACTGAACTGAACGCTTAAAACCGCTACCATTCCTTCGATGTCTGCTTATCTCACCATTATTGGCCTGATTGTGGCCGGCGGGGTGCTTGCACGTTTCAAACTCTTGCCAGACGCCACGCCGGAGGTGCTCAATCGATTGGTGATTGTGTTGTGCCTGCCGGCAATAATTTTGATTCATTTACCGACCTTGCAGCCATCTTGGCAGCTGCTGCCATTAGTGGTAATTCCATGGCTGCTGCTGGCATTGACCGCGCTCGCGGTGTTTGCTCTGTCGCGCTGGCTCGGTCTTCGGCGTGATGTGACCGCAACCTTGCTGGTGCTTATTCCGCTGGGCAATACGTCTTTTCTGGGCTTTCCGTTGGTTGAGGCGCTGCTGGGGCCGGATGCTATTCGGCTGGCGGTGGTCTACGATCAGTTTGGTTCGTTTCTGATCGTCTGCACCCACGTTTTATTTGTTGTGGGCTGGTACGGCGAAGGTGAAAATCCCAATTGGCGTTCGATGGGCGCGACGATCATTGGCTTTCCACCGTTTCTGGCCCTGGTGTTTGCCTTACTGTTTGGCAATGCCTGGATGCCGGAGCTACTGATGAACCTCACCCAGAAATTTGCCGATATGCTGCTGCCGCTGGTTACTCTGGCTATCGGATTAAGTCTGCAGCTGCGGCTGGTGCCAGATTATCGTCGCGGCCTGTTGATTGGATTGATCGGAAAGCTGTTGGTTTTGCCCGGCCTGGCGCTGCTATTGGCCTGGGCTCTGGGTGCGCATGGTGATATCGCCGTCGTCGCGGTGCTGGAATCTGGCATGCCGCCGATGATTACAGCGGCTGCGTTGCTGGCCTCAGCACGCCTGGCACCCGCTCTTGGTTCTGCGCTGGTTGCCTGGGGCGTCGTATGTTCGGCATTAACCGTGCCATTCTGGTTCTGGCTGGCAACACTGGTGTTTCAGCCGGCATAGATTCTAAATCTGCCAGATATAAATCGATGATATTGGTGGACAATAGAAATACATGAGCATTACAAAACAATTCAATAAACCGGTTGAAGCGGCGGTGAAGCTGATACTGATCGGCTTTGAAGACTACAACGCCAGTTTTTCTGACCTGTCGCGGCGCGGCAAGCGGCGTTTTGAGGCCAATGATCGACATGGCATGCGGCGTGATGTCAACGCTCGTATTGAGCTCTACGATCAAGACATCAAGGAGCTGATTGGCAGGCTGGATGAACAGCTCGGCAGCCGCTTGTTCTCACGTTCGATATGGAAATCCATTCGCAAACTGTATGGGACGCAGATCGCAAGTCGTCTGGATCAGGAGCTATTCAAGACCTGGTTCAATACGATCTCGAGACGATTGTTTAAAACCCGTGGCGTTGATCCGGCGATTGAGTTCATCGCGCCCGAACTTGAGCCCAGTGCTCGCATTACCCATCCGGTGTCGCGCCACGTCTATGCAATTAGCGGCCGTCCGGCAGCCATTTTTGAGCGAATTCTCAGCGACCATGCTTTTTCCATCGAATATGCGGATTTAAAGGACGATGCCCAGCGCCTGGCGGCCCACATGGAGCGCGAGCTGGCAGCGCGCGGTGAGCGGCAGCTAAGCAGTATCGAGCTGCTGGAAACCGTGTTTTATCGCGAAGGACGGGCCTATTTGGTGGGGCGCGCGTTTGCGCGGTCGACGTTTATGCCCTGCATTATTGCCTTAAAACAGCAGGGCGGTGCGGTGCGCGTCGACGCCATGCTGTGTCGTCGCGTTCAAGTCAGTATATTGTTTGGCTTCACTTTCAGCTACTTTTTGGCCGACTTGCCAACCGTAGGTGACGCGGTGGTGTTTTTGCGCACCTTGCTGCCCGATAAGCCACTGGACGAGCTATACACGGTGCTGGGTCGAGCCAAACAGGGCAAAACCGAGCGCTATCGTGCCTTCTATCGCCACATCGAGCAGGTTGAGCACGAGCAGCTCGACCTGGCCGACGGCACGCCCGGCATGGTGATGATGGTGTTTACTTTGCCGTCCTATCCCCTGGTCTTCAAGCTGCTGCGTGATCAGTTTGATCCGGCCAAGAAAGTGCGCCGCCATGAAGTGTTTGATCGCTACAAGCTGGTCTATCGCCATGACCGTGTCGGCCGCTTACTCGATACGCAGGAATTCAAGGATTTGCGCTTTCGTCGCAGCCGATTTACGCCGGAGCTTCAGCAGCAACTGCTTGAGGATTGTTCACGAGTGGTCAGCGACGAGGACGACAGCATCGTTATTCGCCACTGCTGGGTCGAGCGCCGCGTGCGGCCCTTGAATTTGTATTTGCAGGAGGTCGAAGGCGAGCAGGCCAATCATGCGGTGCTTGATATGGGCCAGGCGCTGAAAGACCTGGCCCGATCCAATATTTTCGCGGGCGATTTGTTGCCGAAGAATTTCGGCGTCACGCGTTCCGGTCGGGTGGTGTTTTATGACTATGACGAAGTGATGCTAGTCACTGACTGTCGGTTCCGTCGAATTCCTGAGGCGCGTGATTTCACCGATATCTACAGTTCCGAGCCGTGGTATTCGATCGAGGATCGCGACGTCTTTCCAGAAGAATTCAAGCGCTTTATGGGCCTGCGCAAACCACATATGGATTTGATGCTCAAACATCATTCCGAGCTTTTCGACGCTGATTGGTGGTCTGGGGTGCAGGAGCGAATCGCGTCCGGCCAGGCATTGGATGTCGCGCCGTATAACGATCAGGCACGGCTCAGGCCACCAGCGAGGTGAGCTTTGCAATAGAAGACCAAAAAAAACGCCGAGAGCCTGCTTGGCTCTCGACGCCCTGAATCAACGTTCAAAAATAAACCTACTCGACCCATCTAAGTTCGGTCAGGGACGGCCTGATCGTCGTCTGAAATCACAACTTCAACTCGGCGATTGAGCTGACGGCCCGCCTCTGTATCGTTCGAGGCAACCGGGTGGTCAGGGCCAAATCCACGCGTTTCAATGCGCCCGGGTTCGACGCCGCGCTCGATCAGCGCATCGCTGACCGAGCTGGCCCGACGTTCGGATAAATTCATGTTGTAATCCCGCGCGCCGGTCGAGTCGGTGAACCCTTCGATCAAAACGCGTCGCTCCGGGTACTCGTTCAAAAACGAAGCGATTCTGTCCAGAGTTCGCTCGGCACCGGTTTTGACTTGATCGCGATCGAAGTCGAATAACACGTCCGATCCCAGGGTCAGCACCAGTCCGCGCTCGGTGGCCTGAGCTTGCAAATCAACCAGCTGTTGTTGTAGACGCTCTGCTTCATCACGCATTTGCTGAGTTTGACGCTCAAGCTCTTCTGCACGTTGTTCGGCGAGCATCCGCTCTTCTTCGGCTTGCTGACGGCGCATCTCCGCCTCGCGCTGCTGCATGAGCGCGCGTTCGCGCTCCAACTCGGCTCGTGAGCGCTCAGCGGCCTCAGCCATGCGAGCAGCTTCGGCCTGACTGCGCTGTAGTTCGGCCTGATTGCGCTGACGCTCTGCTTGTTCGGCTCGAACGCGTTCTTCGTAGGCCTGCAGTTCAGCGCGCGCGGCGCGGGCCTGCAGCCGAAGCTGATCACGCTGATTACGCAAACGCTCGATTTGCTGTTCCGAATCACCGATCTTCGCTGATTCAACGGCGATATCTGCCAAAGTCATGGCTACGCGCGCCTGGTGTGAAACCTCAGCGGCCTCATCGCCTTCAGCCCAAACTGCCTTGGCGCGTGCAAGCTGATCCTGGGCCGCTCGCAATTCAGCGGCGGCTAATCGATTGAGTCGACTGTTATCAGCCAGTGATTCGATTTTATTTTCCGCCTCAGTCAGTGTCGGATTAGGCGACGGGGTAGTCGCGCACGCGGCGAGTAGTAGCGCCGCAGCCGGAATTATCAGGACGGCCAGAATTGCCTGTCTGCCACGAAAGCTGTTTTGATTAAAATTTTTCATATTCATTGCATTTCGTCCTCTGCCATAGCTTCAGTAGCGGCCTGAATCTCAGCGCGAAGGTCGTCGTTGCTCATCTGCAGTTCAGAGATCAGATCAAGCGTCCGATTAGCCCGAGCGGTTACGGCGGCATAGCGAGCTTGGGTAGAAGCCTCAACGGCGAGATGACGTGACAAAACGTAGTTTTCAGCCGCTCGCGCACGCTGAGCACGTTCAAATTGATTACGTGCCGTTTGATAACGCTCACGTGCGTGCTCGGTTGCGCCAGCATCTTCGGCTGCCGTAAGCGCCGATTGTGCTGCGCCCAGTTCAGACTCCGGCGCGGTCGGTCGCGATGCACAAGCTGATATGAACAGCGCTATAAATAAACAAAAGAATATTCTGCATTTCATGAACTTTTTGGCTCCTAAAATTTTGTCTATACCTATACTAAAGGATTCTGCTGGCGTAATCAGAACGGCGCGCTACCCGGCGTACGCGGGTAGGGAATGACGTCGCGGATGTTGCTCAAGCCTGTAATGTAGTTCAGCAAGCGCTCGAAGCCGAGTCCAAACCCGGCGTGCGGTACGGTGCCATAGCGCCGCAAATCCAAAAACCACGAATAATGGTTGGGGTCAAGATCGTGCTCGGTCATGCGCCGGGTCAATACGTCCAGCCGCTCTTCACGCTGGCTGCCGCCGATGATTTCGCCAATGCCCGGTGCCAGCACGTCCATCGCGGCCACGGTCTTGCCGCCGTCGTTCAAGCGCATATAAAACGCTTTGATTTCGGTCGGATAGTTTTTGACTACCACCGGCGCTTTACAGTGTTGCTCGGTCAAGAACCGTTCGTGTTCAGTTTGCAGGTCAAGTCCCCACTCAGGTTTGAACTCAAACGATTTGCCGCTGGTTTTAAGAATGTCTATGGCTTCGGCATAGTCCATCTGTACGAAATCCTGAGCGACCAGCTTTTCGAGTCGGCTGAGTGCCTCTGGTTCTATGCGCTCGGCGAAAAATGCCAGATCATCGCTGCAGCGCTCTATTACGCGGGCGAATACAAACTTCAGGAAGTCTTCGGCGAGCGTCGCCAAGTCGTCCAGGTCAGCGAATGCGACTTCAGGCTCAACCATCCAGAATTCGGCCAGATGGCGTGTTGTGTTTGAGTTCTCGGCACGAAAAGTCGGACCAAAGGTGTAAACCTTGCTCATGGCAAGGCAGAACGCTTCGACATTCAGCTGGCCTGAAACGGTCAGAAACGTTTCGCGACCGAAGAAGTCTCGCTTGAAGTCAATGTCGCCATTTTCTTTCTTCGGGAGATTTAATAAATCCAGCGTGGACACTCGAAACATTTCGCCGGCGCCTTCGGCATCGGAAGCGGTGATAATGGGTGTATTGACCCAGAAATAGCCTTGTGAATCGAAAAAATCGTGGATCGCCCGGGCCGCGACGTGACGGACGCGGGTTACGGCCCCAAAGGTGTTGGTGCGGGGTCGCAGGTGGGCAACGGTGCGCAGGAACTCGAACGAATGCTGTTTGGGCTGAATCGGGTAGGTGTCGGGATCATCAACCAAACCGAGCGCTTCAATGCGTTCTGCCTGAATTTCCAGATTCTGGCCACGGCCTTTGGACTCTACGACCGTACCAACGCAGCGCAATGAAGCCCCGCTGCTGAGCCTTAGAACGTCCTGCTGGTAATTCGGAAGATCCTTATCGGCGACCAACTGGACATTGCCAAAGCTTGAACCGTCGTTGACGTGGATGAACGAAAAACCTGCCTTTGAGTCGCGTCGTGTCCGAACCCAGGCTTGAATTATGACTTTCTGACCGGCTTCAACGTCGCCTTCCAGTACGTTCTTGACACTGACACTTTGCATAACGATTTTGCTTAGATCCTTGAGTTGTTAGAATAAAATTAGCAATTAGTGATGGATTCGCATTAACCCGAAGCCGCACCATTTCGAACTTTGGCATTTGAATGCCGCCGAGCAATGCACAATAATACTGGACATGAGTACTTTAGCTGAAACCTTGAGCAACGATAAAACTGTCCACCTGACAGCGGCTGCCGCTCAGCGGGTGAGAGAATTCATGGCCCGTGACGGCGGAGTGGGGCTCAGATTGGGCGTCCATCGCACCGGATGTTCGGGCTGGGCGTATGACGTCGGCATTGCCCAGACCGTGGAGCAGGACGATCATGTGTTCGAGGATCATTCGTTGAAAGTCCTGGTCACCGATCAAGCTCTGACAATGGTCGCCGGTACGACGGTTGATTTTGTTCACGATGGACTGGTGCGTGAATTCCGCTTCCGGAATCCAAATGTTACCGGCGAGTGTGGTTGCGGCGAGAGTTTCACGGTTGCGTGAGAGCGGGGAATGCCAAGACGGTTGGGCGAACCCTCAACCCTCAAACTAAAATTTAGTTCCTCTAGATCTTCTTTAAGCCCCTAAAACCCGATACAATAGCGGGCTGACTTGGTTTGCTCCAAGTTGCTTTGCTCCACGGCGGCTATCTTCAGCGTGACCGGGGGCTTTGAATCGCCCGCGTCGACTGCGGGCTCTCAAAACCGAAAGGAGAATCTAAATGACCATGCGTCACTACGAAATCGTTTTGCTGGTCCATCCGGATCAGAGCGATCAGGTGCCGAGTATGCTGGAACGCTATCGCACTCTGGTTGAAAACAACGGCGGTGCAGTCCATCGCAGCGAGGATTGGGGTCGACTTCAGCTGGCCTACACGATCGCCAAGCTGCACAAGGCCCACTACTTGATGATCAATATCGAGTGCGATGCTGATACGTTGGAAGAGCTGGAAGGCATTTTTCGATTTAATGATGCCATCTTGCGTCATATGACCGTGCGTAAAGACGAAGCTGAAACTGAGCAATCCATCATGCTCAAGCGCAAGGAGAACAAAGACGAGCGCGAAAAGAGCCGACGTGCTTCCTATGACGACAACAAAAGCTCCAGTGATTCAGCGTCAGAAAGCAATTCAGCAGACGACTCGTCAGACGACGCCACTGAAGAAAAATCTGACGAAGGCGCTGGAAAGTCAGCAGAGGAAGATTCATCAGATGGCGCTGAGGTTGAATCCAGCGACGACAATGACAGTGATACGGAGAAAACCAAGACCGTGTCCGAAAGCACGGAGGATTGATCAATGGCCCGTTTTATGAGACGTCGCAAGTACTGCCGATTTACCGTCGAGGGGATCGAGCAGGTCGATTACAAAGACATTGAATTGCTGAAAGATTTTGTCGGCGAGACCGGCAAGATTGTGCCCAGCCGCATTACCGGCACCAAAGCCAAGTATCAGCGTCAACTGGCAACGGCGATCAAGCGCGCGCGCTACCTGGCGCTGCTGCCGTATTCGGACAATCACTGATCGGGAGTATCGCTATGAAGCTGATTTTGCTTGAAAATGTTTACAATCTGGGCGATCTGGGCGATACCGTGACGGTGCGCTCTGGTTACGGTCGTAATTTCCTTCTACCGCGCGGCAAGGCAGTTCCTGCAACCGCAGCCAATGTCAAGAAATTCGAGGCTCAGCGCGAAGAATTGATGCGCCAGGCCAACGAAAAACATGGCGCGGCTCAGGCTCGCAAAGATGCCATCGACGGCATTGATACGGTGAGATTCGAAGTCGCACTGAGTCCTGAGGAGCGGCTATACGGGTCGATCGGACCGCAGGAAATCTCTGCCAAGCTGACCGACATGGGTCTGCCGGTGGAAAAAGCCGAAGTTGACATGCCCGATGGCCCGATTCGCGAGCCAGGCGAGTTTGTGATCAACCTGATCCTGCACGCCGATGTTCAGACTGAGGTCAATATTGAAGTGGTTGGCGAGGACGCCTGATTGCCGTTTAATTGGTGCTTGATCGCTTGAAAGCGATCTGCTGATGTTCGAGCTGACCGCCGGCATCACATTTGAAACCACCGGCTTCAGGGCAAATATCTGTCCAGAGCCGGTGGTTTTTTTTGTGTCTTCAGGGCACGCACTCCGTTCGCGCTCGTTATACTGGTTGACCATTTTCTGAAGTCGCAGGTATGGACCCCTCCATCGTCGCTGAAGCACCACCGCCGTCATTGAGTAACGCCAAGGCGCCGCCGCATTCCAATGAGGCTGAGCAATCCTTGCTTGGGGCCTTGATGCTGTCGACCGACGGCTGGGACAAGGTTGCCGACAAGATCGATGAGAACGATTTTTATCGTGCAAATCATCGTCAGATCTATCGCGCCATCGCTGAATTGAATGAATCGGGCCAGCCCTGCGATGCAGTGACTGTTGCCGATTGGTTTGCCAGTCGCGATTTGATGGATCGAGTCGACGGTGGTGGTTATTTGACCATGCTGGCCAATGAAACGCCGGGTCCAGCCAATATAGTGGGTTATGCCAACATTGTCCGCGAGCGCTCGATTCTGCGCCAGCTGATCGAAATCGGCACACGGATCGCTGATGACGCACTTCAATCATCAGGTCGCAACAGTAAGGAACTGTTGGAAGAAGCGGAAAAGAAAATATATGCAATTGCCGATCAGGGTGCCCACCGACAGTCGAGTTATGTGCCGATTCAGAAAGTATTGGCCGAGGCTATTGATATCCTCAACGAACTGCAGGAGAGCGATGGCGATTTGACTGGCGTTGCTACTGGCTTTGCTGAGCTGGACAAGCGCACCGCCGGACTCCAGCCGACCGATCTGATTATCATTGCTGCTCGCCCGTCCATGGGCAAGACAACCTTTGCAATGAATATTGCTGAAAAGGCTTCGATTCGTTACAAGGTGCCAGTTGCGGTGTTTTCAATGGAAATGTCTAACACTCAGCTGGTTATGCGAATGTTTTCTTCTCTGGGTCAGATCGGGCAAGACAAGCTTCGCACTGGTGATCTGCAGACCCATGATTGGGTGAATTTGCAGTCCGCCATGACCATGCTCAAGAGCTCCGAAATTTTTATTGATCAGACGCCTTCGCTGTCTCCGACAGATTTGCGCGCTCGCGCACGTCGAATGAAGCGTGAGCACAACATCGGTCTGATCGTGATCGACTACCTGCAATTGATGAAAGTGCCGGGCATGGGCGAGAACAGAACGCAGGAGATCAGCGAAATTTCGCGCAGTCTGAAAGCGCTGGCCAAGGAGCTTAACGTACCGGTAGTGGCACTTTCACAGCTCAATAGGGCCTTGGAACAGCGCCCGGACAAGCGTCCTAAAATGGCTGATTTGCGCGAGTCTGGTGCGATTGAGCAGGATGCTGATCTGATTCTGTTCATCTATCGCGATGAGGTCTACAACGAAGACTCGCCTGATAAAGGCAAAGCCGAGATCATTATCGGCAAACACCGAAACGGCGCGATCGATAAATTCAATCTCACTTTCCAGGGCGAGTTCTTGCGCTTCCGGGACTTTACCTACGATCACCACGGCCTGGATCACTAAATCGGTCGATGGCCCGCAACACACTGGCCCGGATAGACCGAACTGCGCTGCACCACAACCTGGCGCGTGTGCGAGCGATGGCCCCTGAATCACGACTAATGGCGGTGGTGAAGGCTGACGCCTACGGTCACCGGCTGGATCTATGCCTGAGCGCGCTGGCAGAAGCCGATCTTCTGGCGGTTGCGACCATTGAGGAAGCGCGCGCTATTCGACGACTCGGCTGCACAACGCCGGTATTGTTGCTGGAGGGTGTGCATGATGCCGATGACTTGGCGGTGGCAGAAGAGTTAGGGCTCGAATTAACCATACATCACCAAGCTCAGCTGCTCATGCTGGAAGCGCGTGGACGCTCTCCCGCACCTCGAGTCTGGCTTAAGGTCAACAGCGGCATGAATCGCCTTGGCGTGGCGCCAGACCAGGCGAAGCCATTCGATCGCCGCCTGCGGGCGCTTCACGGCATCAGTCAAGTCAACTTGATGACGCATTTTGCCCAGGCGGATTCTGCGCAGACCGGTGCAACAGCTGCGCAGGTTGCGCGATTCGAAGCCAGCATCGCTGGGCTTTCAGGTGAGCGCTGTCTGGCCAACTCGGCAGCGTTGATCAATTACCCTGATTTTCACGCCGACTGGATTCGCGCTGGGATTTTGCTCTATGGCATTTCGCCGTTACCGGGGCAGAGTGGCCTGGAACTCGGACTGAAGCCGGTAATGACGTTAAAAAGCGAGCTGCTTGCCGTTAACAGCGTCCAAGCCGGCGACCGCGTCGGCTATGGTGGCCGATTTTTTGCCGAGCGTGACATGCAAATTGGCGTCGCTGCTATCGGCTATGGCGATGGCTATCCGCGCAATCTGAATGACGGTACTCCGGTACTGGTCAACGGAAAGCGTTGTGCGCTTGCCGGTCGCGTATCAATGGACATGATTACCATTGACCTGAGCCAATCACCTGACGCTGACATCGGCGATGAGGTAGTCCTTTGGGGTAGTGACCTGCCGGTCGAAGAAGTCGCCCAGTGTGCCGATACGATTCCTTACGAGCTGGTCTGTCGAATCACGCGACGCGTTCGGTATGTCAGTAGCCCCTGAATCAAGACAATTTCTGGGTGGGTTTGCAGTGGGTCCGTAAGCGGCTCGGCTACGATACAATAGAGGGTCTAATTTCAATAGCAGAACAGTATGTCCGGTAAGCTTTTCATAAAAACCCATGGTTGTCAGATGAACGAGTACGATTCGGACAAGATGGCCGACGTTCTCGCGGCCTCACACGGCATGACGCTGACTGATAGTCCGAATGATGCTGACGTCATTTTGATCAACACCTGTTCAATCCGCGAAAAAGCCCAGGAAAAAGTGTTCTCTCTGCTTGGCCAGTGGCGGCCACTGAAAGAGAAAAATCCTGATGTCGTCATCGGAGTGGGCGGCTGCGTCGCCAGCCAGGAGGGCAAAGGCATCATCAAGCGCGCGCCGTTTGTCGACCTGGTGTTCGGGCCGCAAACCATTCATCGCCTGCCCGGCATGATTGACAGCGTGCGCCAGAGCAGCAAGCCAGCGATTGACATCAGCTTTCCGGAGATTGAAAAATTCGATAATCTGCCGCCCGCCGGCAAGAAAGGTGCCAGCGCGTTCGTATCGGTCATGGAAGGCTGCAGCAAATATTGCACGTTTTGTGTCGTCCCGTACACGCGCGGCGAGGAAGTCTCGCGCCCGCTGGATGACGTCATCGCTGAGGTGGCCGAACTGGCGGAAATGGGCGTGATTGAAATCAATCTGTTGGGTCAGAATGTCAACGCTTACCGCGGCCCCATGCACGGCGGCGGCACGGCTGACTTGGCCCTGCTGATTCGCTATGTTGCCCACATTGAAGGCGTCGAGCGCATTCGCTTCACCACCTCACACCCAGTCGAGTTTTCCGACAGCTTGATCGAGGCATTTCGTGATGTGCCGAAGCTGGCGAATTACCTGCATTTACCCGTTCAGGCCGGCTCTGACCGAATTTTGTCACTGATGAAACGTGGCCACACCGTGCTTGAATACAAGCAAAAAATTCGCAAGCTGCGCGAGGCACGTCCGGACATTGCGCTGTCTTCAGATTTTATCGTCGGCTTTCCTGGCGAAACCGAGAGCGACTTTGAACAAACCATGGATCTGGTCAAATCATTGAACTTCGATCAGAGTTTCAGCTTTGTCTATTCGGCTCGACCCGGCACACCGGCTGCCTCGTATCCTGATAACGTCTCGCTGGAGGAAAAGAAGGCTCGGTTGCAGCGTCTTCAGGCCCAGATCAACCTTCAGTCAGCCGCGATCTCTGAGGCCATGATCGGTTCGGTTCAGCGGGTTATCGTTGAAGGGCCGAGCAAGAGAAACCCGAATGAATTGGCGGGTCGCGCAGAGAATAATCGCGTGATCAATTTTCCCGGGCCGACCGAGCTTATCGGTGGCATGACCGAGGTTGTGGTCACGACCGCAATGGTCAACTCGCTGCGCGGTCGGCTGTGCGGCGTGCATGAAGACGAGCCAGCATCGGCATTGGATAGAAAGACGAACCAATCCTCGAACCATCAGGCGGCCTGAATGAGTACAGCTCAAAGCGCGCTGACGCTCGAACTCGAACCCTCTGACAATGAACGATTGGCCAACTTGTGCGGCCATCTCGATGACCATTTGCGTTTGATTGAAAAGCGACTCGGCATCGCCATCGCCGGTCGCGGCAACGTGTTTAGCATCGAAGGCCAAACCGACGCGATCCAGGCCGGGCGACGCGTGTTGCGCAAGCTTTATCGTCAGACCGAGCGTGAAGTGCTGAGTCCGGCGCAGGTCAATCTTCAGCTTCAGCAGGCCGGGTTGGATGAGCAGGGTGTTGATGCCGATCAAGAAGTCGTCATTCGAACCCGACGCGGCATGATTCGCGGCCGCGGACCCAATCAGAAGCGCTATCTGGAGCGTATTGCCTCAAAAGACGTCAATTTTGGCGTTGGTCCGGCCGGCACCGGCAAGACCTTCCTGGCCGTGGCCTGCGCGGTGGACGCGCTGGAAAATGACCGGGTGCAACGGATTGTGCTGGTTCGCCCAGCGGTTGAAGCCGGTGAGCGTCTGGGCTTCTTACCCGGCGACCTGGCTCAGAAAGTCGACCCGTATTTGCGCCCATTGCATGATGCGCTGTATGAAATGCTCGGATTTGAGCGTGCGGCGCGACTGGCTGACCGAAACGTCATTGAAGTGGCGCCGTTGGCTTACATGCGTGGACGCACGCTCAACGATGCGTTTGTGATCCTCGATGAAGCCCAGAATACGACTTCTGAGCAAATGAAAATGTTTCTGACGAGAATCGGCTTCGGTTCCAAGGCCGTAATAACTGGCGATATGACCCAGATTGATTTGCCTGCTCACGTGACATCTGGTCTGCGTCAGGCGATCGGGCTCCTGAAAGAGGTCGAAGGCGTCAGTCAGACCTTCTTCGACTCACGTGACGTCGTCCGCCACCCGATCGTGCGCCGGATCGTTGAAGCCTATGAGCAAGCTGAAAATGCTTGATATGGATATTCAGCGTCTGGTCGATGGTCCGAGCGTCCCGGATGATGACGTCATTCGGGGCTGGGTCAAACACACCCTGGGCGCTGACGACGCCGTTCTGCTCAACCTGAGAATCGTGGATCAGGCCGAAGGCTGGGCCCTGAACAAACAGTGGCGAGGCAAGGACTACCCAACCAACGTGCTGTCTTTTCCTGCCTCGGTGCCGGTGCTTGATAATGCGCTCGACAATAAGCGGGTTCTGGGTGATGTCGTGTTGTGCGCTCCGGTCATTGAGCGAGAAGCGACAGAGCAGAGCAAGTCACTGGAGTCACATTGGGCGCATCTGGTCATCCATGGCCTCTTGCATTTGCATGGGTTCGACCATACTCATGCTGAACAGGCAGTGGCAATGGAAGCCCGCGAAATCGAGTTGCTGGCTGGCCTGGGTTTTGACAATCCTTATAAAAATGATCATGACAACTGATTTACGGCTTATTTTTCGACCTTTGCGACCGCATGAGCGAAGTCCGCGCTCATGACCGACGACGACTCCGAGAGTAAGAGCGCTACAGGTAGCACGAGCAACGGGTCGCGTAGCTGGCTGGAAAAGCTGGGCCGAGCCTTTGGTGGCGAACCCCGAAGTCGTGACGACCTGGTCGAACTACTGCGCGATGTGTCCGGCCAAGGTCTGATTGAACCAGAGACTTTGACCATGCTCGAAGGTGCTCTTGAAGTGGATCAACTTCAGGTTCACGACGTGATGATTCCGCGCTCGCACATGGTGGTCATCCCGGATCACAGCCCGATCGAAGATGTCATGCCGATGATTATCGAGTCCGGCCACTCGCGATTCCCGGTGGTCGGTAACGACAAAGATGAGATTCGCGGCATTTTATTGGCCAAGGATTTATTGAAGCTGCTGTCAGGTGAAAAGCCAGCGCTTGCTGAACTACTGCGCCCGGCCGTCATCATCCCGGAATCGAAACGCCTGAATGTCTTGCTGCGTGAATTCCGAGTCAGCAAAAACCACATGGCAATTGTGGTCGACGAATACGGTGGTGTTTCAGGATTGATCACCATTGAAGATGTGCTCGAAGAGATCGTCGGTGACATTGACGATGAACATGATGCGGAAGCTGTGGAAGACATTCAAAAGCTCGGCGAAGCACGCTACCTGGTGCAAGCTTTGACGACAATCGATGATGTTAATGACGCTTTAGGTACAGAGTTCAGCGAAGACGTTTACGACACCATTGGCGGATTGGTGGTGGCTGAATTCGGGCGTTTGCCCGAGCCCGGCGAGACCGTTGAAATAGATGAGTGGAAGTTTGAAGTCACTTCAGCCGATGATCGTCGACTGCACGCCATGGATGTTTCTCTGGTCTGATCCATGAACCATCGCCTCAACTGGCTCAAGCGTGAAGGTGCATCACCACCGTTGCTAGGCATCGCTCTACTGATCATCCCGCTAAGCCTGATGTGCTTTTCTTCAGCGTCTCGCGCACAAGAGGCCTACCTGGTCACTTACGGCCCCGGTCACGAGGTTTGGGAGCTGTTTGGTCATAACGCGATCTGGATTGTTGATGAAAGCCAGGGAATTGACCACAGCTTCAGTTTTGGCTATTTCGACCTGGGCCGACCGGGGTTTTATCGCGACTTTGCTCGCGGCATCATGCCGTACTATGGTTCGGCCGGTCGATCTGAGCGTGAGTTTGCCTTTTATCGTGAACGCGATCGCGACATTCGCGTCCAGCAACTCAATCTGAGCCCACCACAGGTTGTCGAGCTCTACAACGGCCTCCATCAGGCAATATTTCCGCAGCCGCAGTATTACGATTACGACTACTACCTGGCCAATTGCTCAACGCGCTTGCGCGATTTACTGGACAAGGTAACCGACGGTGCCCTGACTGAGCAGTGGAAAAATCAGCCGGCAACGCGCAATTTTCGCGATCACACCCGTGCGCTGACTGCCCATCGCTATTTTATGCACACCGGCATCCAGACGCTGCTTGGCCCGATGATTGATCAAGAAATTACATTGTGGCAAGAAGTGTTTTTGCCGCAGCGCTTGGCCGATGGTTTGGCCGACGTTCAGTTGGGTCAAGGTGCTCTGGTACTCGATGACCAGATCATCTATCAATCAAAAACAGTCGGTAATCGATTTGACACGGTCAGTACCTGGCGCATCAGCCTGGTTTTGGGTCTCGCCAGCCTTGCTGTGCTGCTCTTGCCTGTATTCCTCAGACGAAGGCGGTTGGCGCGCTGGATTGAACAGGCGATGATTGGGATTGTGGGCCTGTCCGGCCTTGTCATTGCATTGATGTGGCTGGGAAGTGGTCATGAAGCCACCTGGCGTAACGCCATGCTGCTGGTGCTCAACCCGCTGTGGTTGCTGTGGTTCTGGCCGCTGGGAAAACGGCTGAGACTCGGCCTGTGGATCGTGCTGCTGATCAGCGGATTGATCGGCGTTGTTTATCTCGCGCTTCCGCTGGGACAGTATCGATTAGACGCCTTGCTCTGGTATGCGCCTCTCATCGGCGGATTGCTTTGGCAGACCCTGCCAGCGTTAGAAAAACAGGTTTGAACCGCGAAGCCCGTAAAACACACCAAGGGCTAAAGCTTAAGAAGAGCAATCGTTAGAATTCTACCTGAGTACGCAGTTGCCTCAGCTATTGTCCAAACTGAGATTCTTCGGGCAGACGGCGAGCGGTGCCACGCGCTGGTTGGCCGTGAGCCTAGCGGTGCCGATGGTATCGGTAGGGGCCACGGGCGCTTGGCTGCCATTTGTCTTTGATAGAGAAGCGTGCCATTCCAGGTGTTTTTCTAAGCCTCATGGGCTGTGGATGCATGCGGTTAGTTCACCTAATATTCAGAGGCTCACGGCCAGCCAGCCCGCAACCCCACTCCCCGCTGACAGTTTCATGCCAACTGAGATTCCTGCCTTAAGGAGCCTCTGAATAACTATGCTCGGGCGCGACAGGTCTTTGCGGGAGACTCCGGTTCGGCTTGGGTAAGCGCCGTTTGGTCATTCCAAATAAGCGAGCCCAAACGAGGCGGAGGCCCCGCGAAGACCCGTCCCATGGGGGTTTCGCCGGAAAAGCCGCACCTCGCGCGTCGCGCCACTCGGCCGTAACGCGCTTGTCGTTCTTC
>Ga0207419_1001633_pt1 | contig 16278 bp, 10 predicted proteins | sample ElkSloMetagenome_4_FD_184723 | JGI IMG/M metagenome (GOLD analysis project Ga0207419, IMG submission 184723) | Hot spring microbial communities from Elkhorn Slough, Monterey Bay, USA - MD2A (version 2) | ecosystem: Environmental > Aquatic > Marine > Intertidal zone > Estuary: Microbial mat ...
GTCTATTTCTACGTCATCCTGGCCGCCATCATGATCAACCTGTTCGCCCTGGCCGGCCCCCTGTTCACCATGAACGTCTACGATCGCGTCGTGCCCAACCAGGCGCTGGAGACGTTGTGGGTACTGGCCAGCGGCGTGGCGATCGTCTACGCGTTCGACTTCGTCCTGAAGTTGTTACGGGCCTACTTGATCGACCACACCGGCAAGCGCGCCGACGTGGTCATGTCCTCGATCATTTTCGGCCACGCCATGAACGTCCGCATGGGCGCGCGGCCCGCCTCGTCAGGTGCCTTCGCCAATCGCTTGAAGGAATTCGAGGCGGTGCGCGACTTCTTCACTTCGGCCACCGTTGTCGCCCTGGTGGACATCCCGTTCATCTTCCTGTTCATCGGCGTGATCTACCTGATCGCCGGTCCGGCCGCCTACGTGCCGCTGATCGCCGTGCCGGTGGTGATCATCGGCGGCCTGCTACTGCAGGCCCCGCTACGCCAGGCCACGCGCAAGACGATCGAGGGCAACGCGCAAAAGCACGGCATCCTGGTCGAGGCCATCTCGGCCCTCGACACCATCAAGAGCCTGGGCGCCGAAGGCCGGATGCAACGCGACTGGGACGCCTTCACCGGCGAGGCCGCCGGGCTGAGCGCCCGCGTCAAGTTCCTGAGCGGGCTCGGCGTTCACTACTCGTCCCTGGTCCAACAGATCGTCACGGTGACCGTGGTCATCATCGGCGTCTACCTGATCGCCAACAACGAACTGACCATGGGCGGGCTGATCGCCTCGACCATCCTGACCGGACGCATCATGGCGCCGCTGGGCCAGGTCGCCGGGTTGGTCTCGCGCCTGCACCACGCCGCGACAGCCCGCAAGGCGATCGACGAGATCATGGCGTTGCCGGTGGATCGGCCGCGCGGCAAACAGTTCCTCAGCCGCCCGGCCATGGCCGGACGCATCGACTTCCAGAACGTCACCTTCACGTATCCGAACGCCCAGACGCCGGCCGTGCGCAACATCTCGTTCGCGGTTGAACCGGGCGAGCGGGTGGCCATCATGGGGCCTATCGGCTCCGGCAAGTCGACCATCGCCCGTTTGCTGACGCGCCTCTATGACCCGACCGAGGGATCGGTGCAGATCGACGGCGCCGACCTGCAGCAGATCGACCCGGCCGACATCCGCCGCACCGCCGGCGTCATCCTTCAGGATATCGTGCTGTTCACCGGAACCGTGCGCGAGAACATCGCCATGGGCGCCCCGGAGGCCGACGACGCCATGATCCTGCGTGCGGCCGAGCTGTCCGGCGCGCACGACTTCATCAGCCGCCACCCCATGGGCTACGACATGCCGGTCGGCGAACGGGGCTGTCTGTTGTCCGGCGGCCAGCGCCAAGCCATCGCCCTGGCCCGCGCCCTATTGCCAGACCCGCCCATCCTGGTGCTGGACGAACCCACCAGCATGATGGACATGGCCGCTGAGGATGCGTTCGTGAAACGCCTTGGCGCCTCGCTGAAAGACAAGGCGCTGATCATCATCACCCACCGGCCCTCGCTGTTGAACGTCGTCGACAGGGTGATCGTGATGCGCCGGGGCGAGGTGGCGGCCGACGGCCCGGTGAGCGACCTGCGGCCGAAGCTTGTGCCGGGCAGCGTGCCTGCGGGGTCCGACACACCCGGGAAACGGTCGGTGACGGGTCGCCTGCAACGCCCCGAGCGTGCCGCCAAGTCGACCGAAGAGCCGACCGCCAAGCCGGATCCGGCGGCACCGGAAGGCCCGTCCAGGGATGAACGCCCGCCGCGCCCCGGCCCCCGGGCCAAGGTCTCGACACGACCAACGCCGGAAGCCGGGCAGCAGGCCTCCGACAGGCCCGTCTCGCCAGCCATCTCCGCCGCCATGCAGGCGGCCCGGACCAAACGTCAGGAACAGAGCGCGCGCCCGGCGAAGCCGCCCGGCCGGCACCCCCAACCGGCCCGGTCGCCCGAGCCGCCACACTCACCGCCCCCGGCCGCCGATGCCCCCACGGCCGCACCGGGGCCGCCGGCCCGTCCGCCGGCGCGCGTTTCGGCCGAAGCGCGTCCCACACCGCCATCGCCCGCCCCCGAGGGCGACGCCGTGGCGCCCCCGGCCAAGGCTCCGGCACCAGCCAAGGCGGCAGCCGCGCACAGCCGGCCTCTCGATGAAACGCTGGACCGCGCCATGGCCCGCTCGGGCGACAGGCCCCCCTCGACGCCCCGCACCGCCCCGGCGAGGGAGGCCGCCAGCGAAGAGCACGGCCAGTGGCCGCCGCCTGTGGCCGAATCCATCCGGGCCGAATCCATTCGACACCGACAGTCTGACGACAGCGAGGCCACGGCACCGACGGCGCGGCCGTCCACGGCGCAGGGCCGGCCCCGTCCCGGCACGAGCGCCACCCCCACGGAGGCGCGACCGGGTCCGTTCGGCCGCCATCGCGGAGAGTCGTCATGACCACCTCATGGAAGGATCTTCGCTTCGCCCGCCATCGTATCCAGGCCGAAACCATCGGTCCCGGACGCCTCGCCTATGTGATCCTCTTCCTCGTGATCGTCTTTTTCGTCGTCGCTGTCCTGTGGGCCAAGTATACCCACATCGACGAGGTGACCCGGGGCGAGGGTCGGGTCATTCCGTCCTCGAAGGTTCAGGTGATCCAGAATCTCGAGGGCGGCATCGTCAAGGACCTGCTGGTGCAGACGGGTGAGCTGGTCGAGGCCGGACAGATCCTCATGCGCCTGGATTCGGTCGGCTTCGGCTCCGACCTGGGCGAGATCCAGGCCCGCCGAACGTCACTCATCGCCCGCATCGCCCGCCTGACGGCGGAAGTGGAAGGAACGGAATTGCGCCTGCCGGCGGAATTCGTGGCCAAGGCCCCCGACGTCGCGCGGGCGGAACGCGACCTGATGCAGAGCCGCCGGGAAAGCCTGGAGGTCCAGATCAACATTCTGGAAGACCAAGTGGCGCAACGCCGCCAGGAACTGCTGGAACTGGACAACAAGATCGAGCAGTCCCGCGAGAGCCTCGCCCTCATCCATGAGGAAATCGGCATCACCCGCCCGCTGGTGAACAGCGGCGTGGTGCCGCGCATCGACCTATTGCGCCTGCGCCGTCAGGCCAACGACCTCGAAGGCGAGATCCAGGCCTCGGAACTGGCCAAGCCGCGCGCCGAGGCCGCCTTTCAGGAGGCCACCCAGCGGATCGAGGAAAAGTACCTCGCCTTCCGCACCGAGGCGCGCACCGAACTGAACGAGGCCAGGTCGGAACTGGCGGCGATCGAAGAGCGCCTGACCGCCGCCGAGGACCGCGTGCAACGCACCGAAATCCGCTCACCCATGCGCGGCCTGGTCAAGACGCTGCACATCCGCACCATCGGCGGCGTCATCCGCCCGGGCATGGACATCATGGAAATCGTGCCGGTGGACGACACCCTGTTGGTGGAGGCCAAGATCCGGCCCTCGGACATCGGCTTCCTGCGTCCGGGGCTGGAGGCGATGATCAAGTTCACCGCCTATGACTTTTCCATCTACGGCGGTCTGCGGGGCACGCTGGAATCGATCAGCGCCGACACCATCGTCGACGAACAGACGGACGAGAGCTACTACCTCGTCACCCTGCGCACCGACGAGAACAAGCTGACCCGCAAGGGCGAGGAACTGCCTTTGATGCCGGGCATGGTGGCCAGCGTCGACATCCTCACCGGCAAGCGGTCGATCCTCGACTACCTGCTGAAACCGATCCTGAAGACCCAGTCGCGGGCCCTGACGGAGCGCTAGGCATGGCCACCGTCCCCCCGCTTCGCTCCCCACTCGGTGTTGCCTTGCTCGTCGCCGCTGTCCTGGTGCTGGCGAGCGGCACCGCGCGGGCCGACGAGCCCCCGCCGCCCGCGGACCAGGCGCGCCCCGACATCATGGGCACCGTGTCGGTGCGCGCCCCGGACCTGTCCGCCTTTCCCCACTGGCGCACCGCGCTCGACGCGTTCGATGCCTGGCTGGAGCGCGCGACCGCCTGCCTCGAAGCGGCTTGCGACGACCTGTCGCTGATCGAAACGGTCTGGTTGAACCGGGTGGAGGGGCTGGCGTTATTGCCGCCGGAACACATGGCCCGCCGCGCGGCGCAGTTCCTTGATGATCTGCTGGGCGTCGAAGCCACGGACGACGTCGCTCCGCCCGCCGGTTCCTGGCCGACCTTGCGCGACATCCTGGTCGGCGGCCAGCGCGACGCCCGCGCCCTCGCCCTGGCCCGGTATTACACCCTGCGGGCGGCCGGCCTGGCCCCCTCGGCCCTGCGGCTGGCCATGGCCCGCGACACCCTGACGCTGGATACCCTGTACGTGATCCTGATCGAGACGGCGGCCGGTCCCATCGCCATGACGCGGTACGGCGTGCATCCCCTGACCCACGGCGACGAGCCGGCATTCGTGCCACTGTACGCCGTCGACCACGCCGGCCGGTGGCTGTACTTCCCCGACGCGGTCACGCCCACAACCGCGCCCGCCGGACCGATGGATCGGCCGTCCCTCTTGCGACGGGAAGGACTCCCCGAATGAGCGACACGTCTGCCTATACCCTCGACTCGACGCATCGCCCGGCCGATGGGGCACGGTCGCCGGACGAGTCGATCGCGGATCGCGCGGTCCGGTCCGGCCCGCCCATCTGGGTGTTCGTGCTGGCGGTGGTTGTTGGGGCGTTGGTTCTCGCGGGTGGCCTGGTGTTCACGACCATGACCGTCGACGCCGAGCGGGGCCGCCTGCGGGGCGCCGCCCAGGCGCGGGCCGAGGCCGTGCTGGCCGGCCGCATGGACCGCGTCGTGGACTGGCTGGTCGGCCGCCAGCAGAGCCTGAGCGCGCTGGCCCAGGGTGACGCGCTGCGCATCATCGCCACCGAGCTGCGGGCGGCGCGGGCGGAGGGGCGCGAGGTTTCGGTCTCCACGGAGTTGACCTTCCTGCGGACGGCGCTGGACCGGCAGGCGGCGGCGTTCGGCGCCACCGGGCTGACCCTGACGCATCCGGACGGCGTGCCCTGGCTGGTGGTCGGCGACGCGGGTCCGGATCTGGCCGAGCGGCCGGGAATAGCGATCCAGACCACCGCCGAGACGGGACGGGCGGTGATCGCCGAAGCCGACGACCCCAGCACACGGGCGGTCGACGTGATGGTCCCGGTGGCCTCCCTCCAGGAGCCCGACAGGGCGGTCGGCGTCATGGCGGGCCGCTTTCCCGTCGTCTCTCTGGCCGAGGCCCTGAACGAACCCGACGCCTTGGCGTTGCCGGGCGAGCGCGTCCATGTCGTTTGGCCGGACACGGAGGCCCTGGCGGCGCCGGTGGCGCCGCCGAAAGCGGCGCCCGATGACGCGCCCGTCCTGTCCCTGATACGCCAGCCGGAGGGGCTGTCGTGGCACCTTCGCTATACTCGGCCCCTGGACGCCATCCTGTCTGAAAGCCGCCCCACCCTGATCGCCGGTCGGCTGCTCTCCGGCGCCGCCGCCATCACCGCCGTCATGCTGATCCTGGGTGTCGCCTGGCGGCAGGGCACCCAGAACAACCGGACCCTGGCCGAACAGTACCAGCAGTTCGCGACCCAGATGGCCGCCGAGCGGCATCTGCTCGACACCATCGTTGACGGGATTACGGAGTACCTGTTCGTGGTCGACGCCAAAGCTCGCGTGCTGCACGCCAACGCAGCCGCGCGGGACCTGGTCGGGGCCTCGCTCGGCGGGCTGCTCGGTCACAAACTGGTGACCCTTCTCGACGACCGTGACACGGCCACCCTGCTGCTGGCGGGCACACCGGAGGGACGGCGCTCGAAGCCGATCTCGTGCACCCTGGGCGGCCAGTCGCGCTGGGTCATGGTGCTGCGAAACCCGCTCGCCCGGAGCGGCGCGGAAGACAGCCGCTGGGTGATCCTGATCCAGGACGTCACCGATCTGGTTCACGAACGGAGGCGGACGGACACCCTGCAACGGGCCGTCGTGCGCGCCCTGAGCCGCACGGTTTCCGCCGCCGACCCCTATCTGGCCGACCAGGCGGCGCGCATGGAGCGGATTGCCCTGCTGATCGCCGACGAGATGGGCGTCGACGGCGACCCGCGTCTGACCATCGAGCTGACCGCTCAGGTTTCGCAGGTCGGCAAGCTGTTCGTACCGCGCGACCTGCTGACCAAGACGGAACGCCTGACCGAGGACGAACGGGCCGTGCTTCAGTCGCACATCAAGCACGCCTGCGCACTGCTCGACGACCTGCACACCAGCCTGCCCATCAGCCGCACCTTGACGGAGATCACCGAACGCATGGATGGCTCCGGGTACCCGAACGGTCGCACCGGCGAGACCCTGAGCCTGCCCGGCCGCATCCTGGCCGTCGCCGACGTGTTCAGCGCGCGCACGGCCGAGCGGTCCTACCGCCAGGGCGCGCGACCGACAGACATCCTGGACATCCTGAACAAGATGCCGGACCGGTACGATCCCGCCGTGCTGGCGGCCCTGACCCGCATCGTCGAGTCCGGACGGTATTGATCAGCCCGACGCGCGCAGCACGCGGTGGGCCGGGAACACCAGGGTGACCGTCGTGCCCTCACCGACCGTGCTGTCCAGCGTGACCTCGCCGCCGTGCAGGTCGATCAGCGACTTGACGAGGGCGAGACCGAGGCCGGTCCCCCGCTCCGGCGAGTCCTGCGTCAGTCGCGACTGGCGGAACGGCTCGAAGATCGTGGCCACGTCCTCGGGCGGGATGCCGATGCCGGTGTCCTCGACCCGCAGGGCCACCGCGCCGTCCTCGCGCTGCCGCAGACCGACCGTGACCCGCCCGCCAGCGCGGGTGAACTTGATCGCGTTGGACAGCAGGTTGCTGACCATCTGCTTGAACGCCCGGGCATCGATCCACAGGTCCGGCGCGGCCTCGTCGATGTCGACCGAGAGCGTGAGGTCCCGCTGTTCGGCCCTCCGGCGCATCATGGTCAGGATCGCGGACATCGCCTCGTGGGGCGTCACCCGTGATTCCCGCAGGACGATGCGCCCGGACTCGACCTTCGCCATGTCGAGCACGTCGTCGATCAGCGACAGCAGATACTCGCCGCTGGCCCGGATATCGCGAACATACTCCTCATAGCGCTCGTGGCCGAGCGGCCCGAGAATCTTCTGCTGCATCAGTTCGGAAAAGCCGTTGATGGCGTTCAGCGGCGTGCGCAGCTCGTGGCTCATGCGGGCCAGGAACGCGGATTTCGCCTGGTTCGCGCTTTCGGCCTGCTCACGCGCGTCGCGCAGGTCCTGCTCCCGGGCGATCCGCTCGGACACGTCCTCCAGCACGGCGACGATGTGGGTCGGGCGGCCCGACTCGTCGCCGACCGGCGCGAGACCGACCTGGCACCAGAACGCCTCCCCGTGTTTCGTCAGCAGGCGCAACAGGCTGAACGACCGCTCGCCGGCAAGGTCGGCGTCGATCAGGCTGGCCATCATCGCCCCGAGATCGGGTGCCTCCTGACCATCCGCCTGCAGGAACCGGCAGGGGCGCCCCTCGACCTCCGCCTGTGTGTAGCCGGTCATCCGCTCGAACGCGGGGTTGCAGGAGACGATCGGCTGGTCCTGGTCGGCGCGGGTGATCAGGATCCCGTTGGTGGCGGCGTCCAGCGCCCGCGTGCGCAGGCGCAACATGTCCTCGATGCGCCGCTGTTCGGTGACATCGGTCGTGGTGCCCCGGAATCCCCGCAACACGCCGACATCATCGAACACCGGCAGGCCGTTCGTCAGCAGCCGCACGGACGCGCCCGCCTTGGTCCGCGCCCAGACGTCGAAGCCCTTGAAGGCCTCGCCGCTCCTGGCGGCCCCGCGCAACATGTCCTCGAAACGGTCCGCGTCGTCGGCGTCGATGAAATCCCGTGGCCGCAGCCCGAGAAGCTCCTGGGGCGTGTGCCCCATGGAGACCGCCACCCGGTCGGACACATAGGTGAACAGACCCTCGCGGTCGACCTCCCACACCCAGTCGGACATCGATTCGACGATATCGCGGAACCGTCGTTCCGAGGCGCGGAGGCGGTTTTCGAGATGCCGCCGTTCCGTGATGTCGTAGTTGACGCCGACCAGACGAACGGGCTGCCCGCTCTCATCGTGCACCACGTGGGCGAACGATTTCAGGTGCCGCTCCGAACCGTCCGGCCGGGGGACCCTGAAACTGGTCTCAAGCCGAGTCCCACGGGCGATGGCCGCCTCCGTATCCGCGACCGCCTGCTCGCGGTCATCCGGATGGACACGCCGCGCCCAGGCCTCGTAAGTGCTTTCTCCCTCTCCGGGACGGAGCCCATACAAAGGGAACATACGATCGTCCCACGTCTGGACCCGGGTCGACAGGTCCATATCCCAAACGCCGATGCCGGCCGAGTCGGCCGCGACATGAAAGCGTTCATTGAGTCGCTGGATCTCCTGGCGCGCCCGATACATCTCGGTCACGTCGCGGAACACCAGCACGACGCCCAGGATGGTCCCATCCCGCGCGCGGATCGGCGCCGCGCTGTCGGCGATCTGGAATCGGGACCCGTCGCGGCCGACGAGAAGGGTATCGTTGCCCAACTCCACGGCCTGCCCGCTGTCGAGCACCTGGCTGACCGGACTGGGAATCCGCAGCCCCGACCGCGCATCCTGGATGACGAACACATCGTCCAGCGGACGGCCGACGGCCTCGCCTTGCGGGTACGCGGTCAGGGCCTCCGCCACCGGATTCATCTGCACCAGCCGGCCCTGGGCATCGGTGCTGATCACGGCATCTCCGATGGACAAGAGGGTGGCGCGCAGGCGTTCCTCGCTGGCGGCAAGATCAGCCTCGTGCCGCACGACGTCCGTTTCGGCCCGCCGCAGGATCACCGACAGCATCAACACAAGCCCCGCCAGCACCAACCCGGTGACCGCCACGATCCCGACGACCCGCGACTGGAACGCGGCCACCGCCCGCGTGACATCCCGGGCCATGACGATCGCCCCAACGACCGCCCCGGCGGCATCCCGGTAGGGAACCACCCTTGCCTGCCACAGCGTCGTGCCGCCCTGGAACTGCACCAAGCCGTCGGGCGCGACGTCGGCGCCGGCCGTGGTGAGCGAGCGGAAGACGGGGTCCCAGGCGCCCGTGACGGCCTCGTCGGACGCAAAAATCAAGACATGGCTCGGGTAGCGATCCCACGCGGCGTCGCGCCCCAGCATGGCCATGCCGATTTCCCAGTCCTCCCGACGCAGCAGGGATTTGTCGATCAGGACCGCAAGCTCGACGCCGTCCACGCCGTGGGCGTGGTCCAGGGCCTCGTCGATCTCGCGGCCCAGTTCGACATAGCCGACCGTGACGTCACCCTCGGTCACCGGCCGTACGACCCGCAGCGTCAGGGTTCCCAGCGGCCCAAGCTCGACCCCGGACGCGACATCGCCGGTGCGGCGGGCCTCGCGCAGCGTGACCCGCGAGATCTCGTCGCCGTAGCGGTCCGGCTGGTGCAGACGCAGATGGGCCACGCCGTCCGGGCGATGGAAATAGAAGTGGGTGATGCCGTGGCGCGTTCGCAGGTCCTCGAACAACGGCAGGAACCGGTCGTACAGGGCCTGGCGGTTCAGCGCCCGCAGGGACCGCTGCAACTCCGGCAGCCGCACCAGGGACGCGCTCAGCATGTCCATGGCATCGGCCTGATACGCCACGGTGTCGGCCAGGTCGCCCAGCGTGTCCTGGAACGCGTGTTGGCTTTCGGTATCCAGGGCCTCCTTGCGGGCCGTGATCAGGACGGCGCCGAGCAACGCCACGAGCACGCCAAGCACGATCGCCAGCGGCGGCAGCAGACGCCGCCAAAGACGGTACCGTGTGGCGTGTGGCCGAGGCTGGGGTGTCGGGCTCTGTCCCGGCCTGTCCGCTGTCTGCCCGATGCTGCCTTCCCGCACGACGCGCGCCTCCGCACCGTCACGGCGCCTGTTCGCGCCCAACGACCCGTGTTCTGTGACACCGGCCGCGTCCCGACACGACTCTGTCGGCGCCTATGGCAGAATAGTACCAAAGCCCTTGTGGGGAAATATGCCTTTGGGATCAGGCCCGTCGGACCCCGTTCGGGTGGATCGGATCCTGGTTTACGCGTCCACCCGTGACGACGCGCGCCCGCAACGACGACTCACGGGCCTTCACGTCCATGATGGCATCATAGAAGTGGCCCCCCTAAGACGGACCACCCCAGCGACGGGTTGAGTTCTTCACGGGGTTCTGTACGGTCGCCCCACAGACCAGCCTCGCCCCGCCGACCGCACCGGAGAGTCCGCCATGGCCATCAGCGTCGTCGTTGTCCCCGTGACACCGTTCCAGCAGAACTGTTCCCTGATCTGGGACGATACGACCATGACCGGCGCCCTGATCGACCCCGGCGGCGACATCGACCGCGTGCTGTCCGTGGTGGCCGACAAGGGCGTGACCCTCGAAAAGATCCTTCTGACCCACGGCCACCTCGACCACATCGCCGGCGCCGGAACCCTGGCCGACCGCCTCGGCGTGCCCATCGAGGGACCGCACCGCGACGAGGCGTTCTGGATCGATCAACTGGACCAGCAGGCGCGCATGTTCGGCTGGCCGGAGACACCGGCCCCCGTGACGCCGACGCGGTGGCTGGAGGAGGGCGACACGGTAACAGTGGGCGGCCTGACGCTGGATGTGTACCTGTGCCCCGGCCATACCCCCGGCCACGTGGTGTTCGTGGAATCCCAGGCGCGCATCGCCTTCGTCGGCGACGTGCTGTTCGCCGGCTCGGTCGGGCGGACGGATTTTCCGAAGTCCGATCCCGACGCCCTGATCCGATCCATCATGAACACCCTCTTGCCTCTGGGCGACGACATCACCTTCGTCCCCGGCCACGGCCCCACCTCCACCTTCGGCCAAGAGCGGATGAGCAATCCGTTTTTGCGGTGAGGGCGCGGCGCCCGCGACCTTGACCCGCCCGCGGCCGCTCCCCATGGTGGGGGCGCGGCGCGATGCGGCGCCGTCACCCGCGTTGGGATATGCCCGTGCCCCCGGCCAAGCCAACCAAGCAAGCGCCCTTCCCCACCCGGGCGGAGGTGCTGGACTACATCCGCGACAACCCCGACCATGTGGGCAAGCGGGAGATTTCGCGCGCCTTCCAGTTGGACGCGGAACAGCGCCCGCAACTCCGCCAGATGCTCAAGCAACTGGAGGACGAGGGCCACATCCAGCGAGGCCGCAAGCGGCGGTTCGCGCCGCCGGGCACGCTGCCCGAGGTGACCGTCCTGACCATCCACGCCACCGACCAGGACGGCGAGTTGCTGGCCCGCCCGGACACCTGGGACACGGAGGACCTGGGGCCGCCGCCGCGCGTGCTGGTGCTGCAAATGAAGGGCCGCCACGCCACCGCCGTCGGCGTCGGCGACCGCGTGCTGGCGCGCCTGACCCGCGACGGCGAAACCAGCTACACCGCCAAGCCGATCAAGCGGCTGGCCTCCGCCCCCACCCGCCTGCTGGGGGTGCTGGCCGAGGGGCCGGACGGCTGGCGCCTGCGCCCCACCAACAAGCGCGACCGCAACGAATACCTTGTGCGCGGCGGTGACCGGAACGGCGCCGAGGCCGGCGAACTGGTCGAGGCGGAGGTGGTGCCAGGCCGCACCTATGGCCTGCGCATGGCCAAGGTCCTGGACCGCCTGGGGGACACCGCCAACCCGCGCGCCGTCAGCCTGATCTGCATCCACAGCCACGGCATTCCCACCGAGTGGCCGCCCGAAGCCGAGGATCAGGCGAAAACGGCCGGTCCCACCCCGCCCGACGGCCGCGAGGACCTTCGCGCCGTGCCCCTGGTGACCATCGACGGCGAGGACGCGCGCGACTTCGACGACGCGGTGTGGGCCGAGCCCGATCCCGAGCCGACCAACCGGGGCGGCTGGCACGCGATGGTGGCCATCGCCGACGTGGCTTGGTACGTGCGCCCGGGCGACGCGCTCGACGACGAGGCCATGCGGCGCGGCAACTCGGTCTATTTCCCCGACCGCGTGGTGCCCATGCTGCCGGAGGCGCTGTCCAACGGCTGGTGCTCGCTGCGCCCGCACGAGGACCGGGGCTGTCTGGCGGTCGAGATGTGGTTCGACGCCGACGGCAAGAAGCTGCGGCATCGGTTCCTGCGCGGGGTGATGCGCTCGGCGGCGCGGCTGACATATACGCAAGTTCAGATGGCCGTGGACGGCAGCCCGGACGACACCACCGGTCCGCTGGTCGAGCCGCTGTTGACCCCACTTTACGGCGTGTTCCAGGCGCTCGACGGCGCGCGCCGCAAGAGGGGCAGCCTGGATCTCGACCTGCCGGAACGGCGCGTGATCGTCGCCGAGGACGGCACCGTCGCCGACATCCAGCCGCGTCCGCGCTACGATAGCCACCGGCTGATCGAGGAACTGATGATCGCCGCCAACGTCTGCGCCGCCGAGGAACTGGAGCGGGTGCGCCAGCCCTGCCTGTACCGCATCCACGACGAGCCGTCGCAGGAGAAGCTGACGGCGCTGCGCGACTTCCTGCGCACCCTGGACATCAAGCTGGCGCCCGGGCAGGTCCTCACCCCGCAGCTGTTCAACCGCGTGCTGGAACACGCCCGCGACACCGAGCACGAGCACCTGGTGAACGAGGTGGTGCTGCGCGCCCAGGCGCAGGCGGAATACAATCCGGACAACATCGGCCATTTCGGGTTGGGGCTGCGGCGCTACGCGCATTTCACCTCGCCCATCCGGCGCTATGCCGACCTGATGGTGCACCGGGCGCTGATCCGGGGCCTTTCGCTGGGTGACGGCGGGCTGGCGGATGACCAGATCGATCAGTTCGCCCAGATCGGCGGCCACATCTCCTCGACCGAACGCCGCGCCGCCGCCGCCGAGCGCGACGCGGTGAATCGGTTCACCGTCGCCTTCCTGGCCAGCCGGGTGGGGGCGACCTTCACCGGCCGCGTGAACGGGGTGACCCGGGCCGGCCTGTTCGTCACCCTGAACGACACCGGCGCGGACGGCCTGATCCCCATCAGCACCCTGCCGGCGGATTTCTACTGGCACAACGAGGAGGCCCGCTGCCTGGAAGGGCGCGAGCACGGCCGCGTCTACCGCCTGGGCCAACCGGTCACCGTGCGCCTGCGCGAGGCCGACCCCATCGCCGGCGGCCTGCTGTTCGAGCTGCTGGAGGATGACGAGGACGCCGCCCCGTCGTCCGGCCCGGGCCGAGGCCGGCGGGGGCGCCCCCCGGCGGTGCGGCGGGGTCCCGGGAAACGCGCTGGCGGACGGCGGTAGGGCGAATGGCGGCCGTTCCAGACGCCCGTCACGGCGCAATCAGGGTGATGGACGGAAAGTATGTCCTGTACCGGCGGGCATCCCGTGTCAGGAGCGGCCGGTTCAGAACGGCGGCATGGGCGCCAATAAAAAAGTCCGGAAGCACACTGGTTCGCGCGCCCCCTTTGGAACGATAGGCCCGGAAAGCCTTGCCAGCCAGGAACAGCGCCGGACGGGGAATGTCCTCCATGCCAATCCCGATGTCCGCAAGGACAGCATCAAGCGCTTCGATCCGCTCATATCCAACAGATACTTCGGCGTAGACGACGGGATTGATGGCCAAAGGGCCAGCCACGGCGGCGGCATCAAGGTGGTGGATGGACCATTCGGCCCAGACCGGATCGTCGGTGGCAACATCAAGCAGGACGTTGGTATCGACCAGCGTCACCCCGCGCTGTCCTCGTTTCGCATCAGGGCCATGATCTGGTCGGTGGTCAGCCCGGCCGTCGCCGTGCCGCGCAACCGCTCGAACCGGCTCGGCCGAACCGGCCCCTGATCCGCCTTGCGCAGAACGATGCCGCCGTCCGGCGCGACCTCGAACTCGACCGCGCTGCCCGGACCGATGCCGAGACGGTCGCGCACCGGCTTGGGAATCGTCACTTGACCCTTGCTGGTCACCAGTGTCGCCATGGCTGCCTCGGGAATGCGTTTGACACGGATGATCTCACGATACGCGTCCTGTCCCCAATTGCCCACCCCATGTGATGCTCCGATTCGTCGTGGTCGATCCGGCTCCGCCCCTGCCACCGTCCCCTGTAGTGATTTCCTAACCCTTTTCCCGTACAGTGCGGATCAGGCTCACATCGGCGCGGGCGGCGGCCCGGGATCCGAGTGGTCCGGCCCTCTCCCCTCGACAGAATGAAGCCGTGTCGTCGATGAGTCGTCTTGCTCGCCCCGTGTCCTGGCTCCTGGTGCTGGTCGGCCTGATCCTGGCCGGCCTGTTCCTGGCCGCCTGCGCGCCGCCGCGCGCGCTGCCGCCGACGCCGGGATCGCCGAGTACGGACGCCCGCCCGATCCCCCCGGAGCCGTTCACCCGCGAACAGGCCCAGCGCCTGTTCACCCACGGCTATGTCGCCGTGTCCAGCCGCTACATCGAACCCGTGGACATGGCCACCTTCGTGAGCGCCGGCCTGCACGGGCTCACCCGGATCGACCCGGCGCTGGACTTCGGCATCCGCGACGGCGTGCTCGCCCTGTCGCGGGACGACCAGCCCGTGGCCGCGTTGCCGACCCCGGCCGACGGACGCGGCAGCGACTGGGCGCGGCTGAGCATCGACGCCATCCAGGCGGCGCGGGCGGTCTCCCCGCCGCTGGCGGCGGCGGATGCCGAGGCGGTGTACGACGCCCTGTTCGATGCCGCGCTGGCCAGCCTGGACCCCTTCTCGCGCTATGCCGGTGCCGAGGAAGCGCGCCTGAACCGGGGTACCCGCAACGGGTTCGGCGGCATCGGCATTCTGTTCGAGATCGACGAGACCGACGCCGTGATGGTGCGCGAGGTGGTGGCCGACGGCCCCGCCGACCGCGCCGGCCTGAAGGCGGGCGACCGGATCGTGGCCGTCGAGGACGTCCCGTTCACCCGGCCGACCAACCAGACGGTGCGCGCGCTGTTGCGCGGCCCCGTGGGCGTGCCGGTGCGGCTGACCATCCGGCGGGACTCGCTGGTCGAGGTGACCGTCGAGCGCGGCCTGATCGTCATGCCGACGGTCGAGTTGGTCCGCCAGGACGGGATCGCGGTGCTGCGCCTCAGCAGTTTCAACCAGGCCACCGCCGAGGCCGTCGCCGACGCCGTGCGCGAGGCGCGCCATTGGGGCGACACGCGCGGCCTGATCATCGACATGCGCGGCAATCCGGGCGGCCTGTTGGACCAGTCGGTCACCGTCGCCGACCTGTTCCTGGACGAAGGGACCATCGTCTCGACGCGCGGCCGCCATCCGGAGGCGCGACAGTACTACAGCGCCACGCGCGGCGACATCGCCGGTGGCCTGCCGATCGTCGTCCTCATGGACGGCGAGTCCGCCTCGGCGGCCGAGATCGTCGCCGCCGCCCTGCAGGACGGTGGCCGGGCCGTGGTCATCGGCACCACCAGCTACGGCAAGGGCACGGTGCAGACGGTTGTCCAGTTGCCCAACGGCGGCGAGATCACACTCACCTGGTCTCGGTTTCACAGTCCGTCCGGGTATGTCCTGCACGGGCTGGGCGTGCCCCCCGTGGCCTGCACCAGCGGCCGCGCCCGGCGCACGGAGCCGGCGATGGTCGAGCGCGTGCTGGCCGATGTGCGCGGCCACGCCGACACCATCGCCCGACGGCTGTCGTCATGGCGCCACACCGCCTTCGAGGACACCGAGCGCCGCCTTCGCCTGCGGGCGTTGTGCCCGGCCGAGCACCATGAGCCGGACGGCCTGGACGAGGTCGTGGCGCGGCGGCTGATTCGCGATCCGGGTCTGTACGCCCGGGCCATCGGCCTGGTGGGGGCGAATGCCGCCTATCGCTGAGCATTTGGTGGACACATCCTTGACATCGGCCGCGTTCGGCGTATGGTGCGCGGCTCTTCCTCGACCCATTACGCAAGCGGGATCCGACCCATGGCAAAGCCGGCAACCATCCAGGTCAAGCTCCAGAGCACGGCGGGCACGGGCTACTTCTATGTGGCCAAGAAGAACCCGCGTAAGACCACCGAAAAGCTTGAGTTCCGCAAATACGATCCGAAGGCGCGCAAGCACGTCGTCTTCAAGGAAACCAAGCTGAAATAGCCGTTCAGGGGCTCGGCCCCTCATACCGGGCGACCGAAGTCATGCCTCCTCCCCATTCGCCGGGCGCGGTGCCGACGCGGGAGATCCCTCGGCTCGCTTCGCTCGCTCGGGATGACGATTTTCTTTATACCCTGTCTACGCCAAAACCCGGAAATCGTCTCTGTCGATGATATGGAATTTATCGGAGACGACGTCCCTGATTCGGTGCCATTGACTGGGCAGG